>JAAOEI010000561.1_pt1 | contig 14227 bp, 12 predicted proteins | sample 7059261 | NCBI WGS metagenome assembly JAAOEI01 (sample SAMN14008812, study PRJNA610033) | viral metagenome | isolation source: viral particles filtered from seawater | place: China: Hangzhou Bay, Yangshan Deep Water Harbour | collected 2017-10-31
CCGCTACAATAGATACCCGGTAGGACACGCCTACCATACCGCCCAAACTTTTAATATCATTTATCATGTTCGTAACCTTTGTCTAATTATTTGTTCTGTTGGTGATAGTAAAGCTTCTTCTGTTCGTGTCAAGCCCGTTGTTGGACCTATGTTACTAGCAAACATATTAGCTATTTCTGGGTCTGGTAAAAAAGGCGCAGCTGGTTTAACTGGTTGTGGTAAATTACTTTGATCTTCTAATTGTTTTTCTATAGTCTCTACATTCTCATCGATTTTAGGTTGAAGTTCATCAACTTTTCTTTCTATAGTTGATTTTAAATACTCTTCTCTTTCTTTTTCGGATAAACCTAAAGGTATTGCCGTGTATTGTCTTTTTATGTCAGCTAATTTTACTCTATCAACAAAATCATTTATTGTATATTCTGTTCCAAGTTCTCTGTTAATGTTTTTAATTGTGTTTCTTATTGCAGAATCTTTTTTAAAGTTTGGTAAATTTTCTGGATTATATGTTCCCAACATTACCATATTAACATCTGCGTCAGATAAAGCTCTTCTACCTCTTAATAAATCTCTTATTTCTGCTTCTGTAAAATTTAAAGTACGTAATGCTTCTACATCTTTATATACTTCAGATAACACTCTATAGTTATTTGATTGTAGTTTTTCAAATTCACTTACAATTGTTTCTGCATCTAAACCTTGTGTTATTAATCTTGCATCTTTTTGTAGTTTTGCAGCATTGTTAATATCTCTACTAAATGCACTTCTTACATCTGATAGCATTCCTGAGTATGTACCTAATTTAAATCTCATTGATGTATATGGATCTTGTTTAGTTATACTAAATCCAGTAAACACTTTTAATACAGTATCAAATAAATCTCTTTTAATTGCAGATTTAGATAAGTCACCACCAATAGCTTGTGCAATTTCTTCACCACTTCTAATTGTTGTTGGTGTAACTTTTCTATATGCATGATACATAATTTTTTGAAACCAATCGGGATCATTTTGAATATCTGCAATAACGCTACCACTTTTAGTTCTAAATACACCTTTTGAATCAGGTGTTAACTCTAATGCAGTCTCTGCCATAATTGATGGTGCTAAAAAAGGTTCAAGTGATCTCACTACAAAAGATTTAGCAGAATTAGCAAACAACATAGCCGTATTCATATCTGTATTTTTACCCTGTCTAAAAGTTTGTATTGCAGCTTTAACTGGTGCAGCTACGTCAGCGTATGGAACAAGATAAGAAAAATTACTTGCTTTCCATGATCGATCTTCTTTTTGTTGTGTTACCGGTATAAGGTCAGATGCTTTTTCATATGGTGGTGCAAATCTATCCTTATATGCATTATACATTTCTTTTGTAATACCTGTCATACTTTGTGCAGAATCCATAACTACAGGTGTCGCTATTCCAACAGTTGTAGTCCAACCTATCAATTGTCTCGCACCTATTTGTCTAATATAAGGATTATCAGATTGTAATTTACGCATACCACCTCTTACTATTTGAAAAGAATTTCTGTACATCTCTGATACGAATGCAACGAAATTACCAAGAAACGGAAATTTTCTAACGTTTTGTACAAATGTTGGTATCATAGAATAATTTGGATATGTGTCTCTTATTTCAATACCAGCTATTTCTTTAACGGCATCATCTAAAGATTTTTTAGTTCCATCTGCTCTAACTGGTTTAAACTCATATTTGTACACTTGTCTAAAATATTTTTTAACATCATCTAAATTTCTAAGCGCTGGTTTTAATTGTGATTTAACATAATTATATCCAAATAATTTCCAAAGGTTATCACCTAATTGATACGCCTCCATAGACTTTCCAACAACTCTACCTAAAGCACCTTTGTTGGAAAACAACATACCCATAAAATTATCTGAAGTTGTTCCTTGAATTACAGTTTCAAACTTACCGCTTTTTGTAGCGTTAAAAAATTTAGAACCACCCATAAGTTCTGGTATCATCTGTTCTAATTCTTGTGCAATAGTAGATGAATCTATTGCTCCATTATCTAATGCTTCTTCTAATATTTCTTTTAGTTTTTTTGGGTTTTTGGTTTTACCAATTAAATCATCAAATAATATTCTAAAATTATCAGCAACACTTGCACCTTTACCAACATGACCATTAGCTGTTGCAAACATAGCAGCTGTTGTTATGTTACGCATTTGTGTCATTAAAGATAAAACTGTTTTATTCATTTGTATACCTGCTTTGATTGCAAGTGCAGATTTCATAAAAGGTAGTTTTAATAGTTGGTCCATGATTAGTGTATTGTCTTTCATGGCTTTTGCTATTTCTGGTAAAGTTAACATTTTTTGTTTACCAACCGTAAAAATTTTTTGTAAATCTAAATTATAAGGTTTAGCTACATTTATTTCTACTAAATCTCTAGGCGATGTAATTCCATTTTTCTTTGCAAACTCAATGTAATCTCTTCTATTTTTAAATATAAAATTATCCATACCAAACTCAGCTATTTCTCTATAAGCTTTTGCACTGTTTGCTGTGTGTGCCATTTCAACGATAGTGTCCATAATAATTTGTTTGGGATCTTCTACTTTACCCAGTAGTTTTGCTATTGTATCTGGTAAATATTGTTCATCACTAAAAAATTTATTAAATGTAGTTTTTGGTATTTTTAATTCTTGTGCTGCATTTGCAATAGATTTTAATCTTTGTGCAGGCGTTGAACCCTCAGAACGACCTATAGAAAGTATTCTATTTACCATTGCTTTTGCTTCTATTTTTGCTTCTGAAGTTGCTATATTCTTATTAAAAGATTTTTGTAATTTTACAAAATAATCTACAGCGTTATCATATAATTCTTTTGGAGCTCTGTATTTATTATTTTTAAATATTTCATAACCTTGGTGTAAATATCGACCCATGTTTTTTATAATATCGTCTTTTACATTCATAGTTTTTAGTATTGGTGATAACTCTGCTGAGTAGTCATCAATTAATTTTCTAATTGCAAAAGATGAAGATTGTAAAGATTTAGGAAGTTTATTTAATTTTAAGTTACCACGCATGTATTCTAACACATCACCCCAGTATCTTAACGCACCATTTGCTGTAGATGTATTAAATAATATATCGTTAAATCCTGCGTCAGCTAATTTATACATTTGTCTGTCTAAATCTTTCATAAATATATCTGTAGATTTTTTTGCAGATTTATTTAAACCATCTAATTTTTTTAATTCATTTCTTGATTGAACATTAAAAGGTCCACCAGATTTAAAATTTTGTGTAAATTGATCGATTGCTCTTAATATAGAAGTTTTCACACCCCCACCATATTCAGAATATTTCCAAAGATCTGATTTTGGTATACCTGATTTTGTTAAAGCTTTATCTGCAACTTTAGATACTGTTCTAAATAATTTTGGTATCTGACTTTTTTCACTGGCTAAAACTTTAGTCATACCTGTTAATACAGGGTCTACTACATTTGATAGTATAACACCCGATCCTGTAGACATTACTTTCATAGACGGACCTATTAATTTAAGTGCACCTAAAAATGCAGTACCCTCTGTACCAAATTTTAATTTATTTCTTAATACAGCAGCTGCGTATTCTTTTGGATCTGTAATTCCTTCTAAACTTTCAAGTTTTGTATTAGCTAAAGCTCTTTCTAAAAAATTACCACTTTCATCACCAAATATTTCTCCAACAGATTTTTGACCCGTAGCTGATACAGTTGTATCAGCTGCAAATGCAGGTAATACCCAGTAACCACCATATTTTGCAAGATTAACACCATAGTTTGCTGCTTTGTTTGTAGCTGCAACAGCCGCAGCTTTTTGTGCAAGTTTTGTTTTTGCTGCTTTACCAAATAATTTTTTAGCTATCTTTTGTGCAACTGCAAAACCTGTACCATATTGTGTTAATAGTGATGTAAATTTTGCAACACCTCCTGCATCTTCACCATAAATATCATCAAGATTTATTTCTGGTAATGCTTTTTGTACATTATCCATTGTCTCTGTATCAAGATACAAATCTGATAACGCACTAACTAATTCTGCAGTTCCTCGAACACCTGTATATAAACCAACACCTGGACCAATTTGTGCTTGCACAAATTTTGAATCCATAACTTTTTTTCTAGCTTTGTCACCAGCTTCGTCTTTTCTGTACAAAGCATCGTATGCACCTTTACCAAGATAATTATAATCAGCATATCTTCCTAAATCTTTTTTATCAGCTATGTCCGTAAAGTTTTTACTGTCATCAAAATAGTTAGAAAAACCTTTATCTTTATATTCTTTAATAAATTCTATTACTGGTGTTGGATCGTTTTTAAATATATTTAAATATCTATCAATGTCTGCTTGTACATCACCTGGTAAATCAAGAACAAAATCTCTGTACTCGTCACTTAATACAGCTGATGGTTTGTTCATGTCTTCTCTTGCTTCTATGCCTGGCCCATAAATACCTACGGCCAACTTCTCCATAAAAGTTCTGTCTAATGGGTCTTTATCTAAAGCTGTCTGTAAGAAAGGTCTTATCTGTGGTTTTTTACTCTCGTCCATGAGCCTCCTTATACGGTAGACACATCAATGTTCATTGAGACATTGTATTTTTCGTTGAACGATGTTACGTCTTCCTGGTTTTTAATACTTGCAAAGTCTGCAAAAGCTTGTTTGTTATATGCAATTAGTTTTACAACATCATCTGGTACTTCTTGTGGTAATCTAGCTCTTAACATAGCGTATGCATCATTACCTTGACCTTGTGTTTCCATAGCTACATCTTTTCTTTCAACGGCCATAGGATTTGCCATTGGTTGTTCACCTGTCATTGGTGACCCTATCATTCTTCCAACACGACCACCATCAGCATTTTGTTCAGGTTGTTGAAAGTAATACAATGAGGACGCTATTGATTCTATTAATTCTTTTTGTCCTTTTTGTGTTAAAAGTTTTGGATTTTCGCTTGGATCCATAGATAATACTTGTCCAACTGCATATTTTTTAGCTTCTTGCATAGTTATAAAACCACTGCCTAAAGCTATTTTCATTAGTCTTTCGTACTCACCTCTTTTATTTTCTGGTACAACTCCATTTTCTTTTAATCCTTCAGCTTGCATTGCAAAATCATTTTTAATTTCTGTAGCAGTTTTCTTATTAGCTTTGGCTCTGTCAATATCTAATTTTTCTAAACCTAATTGACCAGATATAAATTTATCTAAACCTTTACTTTGTAATTCTTTTTCTTTAAGATCTACTTTTTTAAGACCTGTTAAACCAGTTATAGCTTGTTGAGTTGTCATAGGATCTTGAAAGAAATCTACAACACCTTTTAGTCCACCTCTTTCAATATTTGGTAATACATTTGTTGCAAGATTACCTAAAGTTTGTAATTTAACTATATCTCTCATATCAGAAAGTCCTTGCATAGATTTATCATATCCAGCTGTTTGTAATGCCATTAAATCAGCTAAATCCATACCTTTTAAATCTTCAATACTACGACCAGTTCCAAATGCACCATTAGAATAATTTACTCTTTCATCTAAACCTGATGTAATACCTGTGCCTTGTGAGGCAGCTTTGCCTCCCATCTTAAACATAGGTCTTTGCATAACTTTATAATTCATATCTATCCAAATAGTTTACCTAAACTAAATGCTCCTATACCTGCTTGTAGTGCTCCAGCTAGTGGACTTGGTGTTGGTGCTGCTGGTCCAGTCATAGTTTGTACTGATCCAAGTCCTCCACCTACTCCTGTTAATCCTTGTCCAAATCTTGCAAGTCTTTCAATCGGTTCAAACGCTGCCATTCTATTTGCACCTTGTTGTGCGTCTTCTACAGCTTGTCTATACGCTAAATCTGATTGTCCTAATCCTTGTGCCATACCTATTGCACCAGCTGCTAACTGTGGTTGCGTTGTTGCAAAACCAAGTTGTTGATTAGCAAGTCCAGATTGTAATCCTGCTAATGCACCTTGTTGTTGAAATGCTTGTGCAGCTAATTGATTGGCTTGTGTAAATCCCGCTTGATTTAATTGTGCTTGTAATAATGCTCTGTCCATATCAGATTTTCTATCGTACTCTGATAATTGTACACCTGTTCTACCTGCACCTAAAGCTCCTAATGCAGTTGCTTGATCTCTAATTCCTTGTCTTCTTGCTTTTGCTTGTTCATCAAACTGTGCGAGTGTAGCATCTCTAACTGCTGTTTGATATGGTGATTCAAAAGCTTGATATGCAGTTGGACCAGTTCTTGATGCAGCTGCTGTAATCATTGGTGATACACCACCTAAAGTAGTTTGTGCATCTGTTAAAAATGGTTGAAATCCTGCAACACCCGTTCCTGTTACACCTGATACTGCTCCTGTTGTTGGATCAAATTGTAGTGTGCCTAATCCTGCTTGTGTTGCTGCTTGTTGTTGTGCTTGTTGTTGTAATGCTCCAAGTCCCACGACTGATGGTGCGAACTTAGATGTATCCATTGGTTGTGCAGCTTGCGCTGTCGACAACTCTAAAAATTTTTCTATGCCGGGTCTTAAATATTCCGGTGCTTGTGTTATGGTTGTTTGTGTAACTTGTTCAGCCATTATGCCATCATTCCTTTCGCTTCAGGTTTTGCTTCTAATTGTTTCATAGTTTGATACATTTTTTTAGCGCCTTTGTTAACACTACCACCACCTGCTGCTCTTACAGCATCGGCAGTAAATACAAATTCGTTTTTGCTTAATCTAGCAGGCACGTCATCGGCTTTTTCTTTTGCGCCGTATGGCATGAAGCCTCCAGTATACCTCATATCTGCCTCAATTGGAAGCCCTCCTAGGCCACTTTCTTCAGGTGTAGGTTTTGTTCCAAGAGCAAACCCTACTCTACCACCTGTTGCTATATCATCTCTCATATCATAGCCTAATTTTTTTAAACGCAACATCATTCTTGCATCATCACCTGTTTCTAAAAACTCGGAGTAAAGTTCCATTAATTCTGAATCTCCTGTGCTTTCAATAAAATCTTTAAAACTTTCAAAACCACTAGCTATTTTTAATGGTTTTAACGGTTTTGGTCTAAATGGTTTATCTTCTTCTGGTAATACAGGTCCTGTTGGTTTTGGTCCGAAAGGATTTACAGGTTTTGGTGCACCATCACCGCTACCTATTGCATAATTAGTTCTCATTAAACCACCATTTGCTTGTTGAGCTTTTCTAGCCTGCATAGATCCTAAACCTCCTTGTTTATCGTTAAGGAGATAACCATATTTTTGAATAATTCTATAATAAGAATTTGCAGCTTTAGATAAACCACTTCCTTTTGTTTTATCAAAAGAACTATTAACATCATCCATCATTTTTTGTTTTGTTTTTTCATCATCTACATCTAATATTGCATCTATTACTAACATAGCATTATCATATAAAGATGGTAACATTCTTTCGGCTTCTATTTTTTCAGCTTTTTTCATATCATCACCACCAATAACAAAAACTTCATTTAAATCTTTTCTTTCACTAGCTTCCATAGGCAACATATAATCTCTGCCGCCTCCACCTTCTCTTTCTAAAAATAAATCTTTAAAAAAGTTTGGTCTTTTTGTTATATACTCTGATCCTTGTGCATAATTAGTTCTCATCAATCCACCACCTTTTGCATCCATTCTAAATCGTTCTGGCACTGCAAATAATTCTGGTGTTAGTTGTGAGAATAATGCATAACCTCTGTCATAATCAGCAGAGTCTCCTGTAGCAGCTGCTAGTGCAGTTCCTGCTTCATCAGGTGTTTTTGAATTTTGTATTAATGATAATGCTGATACTCCTATTGATCCTAATTTAAGTGGACTAAATTTAAATCCTTCATCTGTTTCTTTACCAAATAAAGTTTGTCCTGCTTTTGTGTCTAATATACCAACACCATCTTTACCAAGTTGAAACATTTCTCCACCTTTACCAAACAAACCAGATGTAGCTTCTACGGTTCTCTTATCTCCAAATCCAGGAAGAGTCATTGATCTTACTCCAGAACCATCTATATCTGTAAAAGGCACATCTACTTGTAAAGGCCCTCTAGATGTGATCTCTGGTGTTCCAACCATTAATTGTCTTAAATTTCTATCCATACCTGGTATTCTTAAATTACCTACTCTATCAGCTATACCTTGTCCTAAATTTGTTTTACTAAAAAACGTAGGAGCTGCAGTTAATGCTAAATCCATAGGACTGATTCTACCCGTCTGTTTTGCTGTACCTAATAAGTATGCTGCTTCTCTGTATCCTGCTGGCAAGAAAGGTGCAGCAGCTCTCATAATACCTGCTACTTCTCTTGGTACTATTTTTTGGGCTATTTTAGTTACAGGTTTGGTAACTTTTCTTACAGCTTTTTTAACAAAGCTTCCGAGTCCGTACATCTGTCTGGGTTGTTGCATTCTAGATATTGCCATCGTTCTATCTTATTTTGTTTCTCCAAATAAATCAAGGCTAGGCATGATAACTCTAACATCTTTTCTTATGTCAGATTCTGGTATTCCTTTAGCTTTCCACTCAGAATCATCCTTGTATACCTCGCCTGTCTTCATATTTGTTATTGTTGTTATAATCTCTTTTGGTTCTATTGTTGGGATGTCTTTCATTATGTTGTTACCTCTCGCGGCTGTATTTCTAATATTGAAGCTATGACGTGCAGCTCGTTCGCGTCAGCAGCTTGTACTTTTAATATTTCACTTTCCTCCATTACAAGAGGATTTGTTAAAAGTTCTGTTGTTGCTTTAGATGCTATAGCTTTATCTTTAAATAGATTAAATATAGCACCACTAGAATTTACTAATGTTACAGTAATAGTAGACCCTGATCCAGCGTCCTCGGATACTAACAATGATTTTACAACAGCAGCTTTGAAACTAGGCACTGTATATAGTGTAGTTAAATCTGTTGTCGTTAAATCTACTTTTTTATTTATAAAACTATTTGCCATTAATTTAAAAAGAAGTTAAATGCTTCTACCTCGTCTTTTAGTTCTTCCTGAAACGTTGTATTTAATTTTTCTACAATCGCATCAAGATCTCTTACCTGAGCTTCTGCTGTAGGTAAATCATATTCTCTACTTGGTCTTGTTAATACTTGTACTATTTTAGCCATGTAATGCTCCTCCTCTTTCTGCAGAAGATCCATATCCACCCTCACCAGAAAAACCGCCACCCCCATTGCCACCAAAATCTCCTCTATCAATTCTACTTTGAAGATCCTTAACAGATCCTCTCATCGCAGCTGTTTCTCTAGCTTTTTTGTCTCTCATTCTTTGTGCAAAGTCTGCAAAGCTAGTTGACCTTCCAAAAGTATCAAATGTTGAATCACCTCTTAAATCAACACCACCTCGTATTCCTGTTAGTCCGCCACCTAAACCACCTAAACCTTTTAGAGCTCCTAATGCAATGGCTCCGATAGGAGAAAAAACTGCTCCAAGAACACTAGGATTAGCCATAAATCTACCTGTCTGCATTAAATCCATAATACCTAAATTACCTACACGAGGCGCAGTAAGTTGATTATAAAAATTATTAATAGCAGTAAAAGCTTTTGGTTGTATTTCTGTTATACCACCAGTAGTGGTTGGAGGCTCATTAGTATTTAAATTATTTATTAATTCTGGATTTTCATTTAAAATGTCTTGTAAAGATTTGTTTGTTTTTTCTATTTTATCTTTATATTCAGGTATGTTTCTTACAACATCAACTGGTTGTGCATCTTTTTTAATTCCAAATAAATCTAATATACTCATTATCTTCTACCGTCCGGTTGTATATCTAACCTAAAAGTTCCTAATTTCCAACTTTGACTAGATGCTGTGTTTTCTATTTTTAACGCAATAGCTCTTGCTCTTGCACGTGTATCTACTTTTTGTGTAGATGATGAAACTGTAAATGGTCCAAGTGATGAGCTAGCTTGACTATCATTTGGAAAATTTCTTAGTTGTAGTGTAACTTGTGTATTACCTGTTTGAGATATAAAGTCTGGTATAAATCTTCTTATCTTCATTATAAATTCACCATCTCCTCTAAGATCTGGCATACCTGTTGACTGACCGCCTAAAGCTCTTCTTTGACTTATGTCAAAATCTCCAGATGCAATGTTAGCTGTAATAGCTGTAACGGTGCCACCTTTAACTTGATCAGTTCCTGTTTCGTGTTGATAGTATGTTGTTCTACCTTCAGTGTTGCCTACAACATCAAAAGATGTATCTGTATCTGCATCATATTCCAATGCATGTGGCGATCCAAATACAGCAGAATCTTCCCACATAGTTCTTGCAAGTGTTCCAACAGTCCATACAGGTCTTTCTCTTGACGAATCAAAATAATTATAACAGACCATTCTATTTACAACAGATGATCCTGTTGTTGGATAAAACCACATTACTTCACCAAATAAATTATTTAATCCTGCAGATACCATTTGATTACCAGAATCTAAATTTATATTGTCGTAAACGTGATCTTCTACTAAACAAGGTAATGATTCTAACTTACCAGCATATCTAAAGAAACCATTTTCTGACATCCAGTATGCAGCACCATCAACTTCCACACATGCATTCTGTCCAACTAATCCACAGTTAGTTCCAACTTGTGCGAACGCAAACGTAAATGGTTGACCAACAAAACGTTGTGTAAATAACGCTGTATCAGTCCAAACATAAATTGCATCACGACCTCTAATTGCTCCTCTAATCTGTGATCCGTCGGCCAGTCTCTGTGTACCAGCTGTATTAGTTGCCGTTGGCACGTATGTGTTTATATCTTCTTGATCTGAGAATCTCACAAACATATCATCTTGTGTTGATGTATCTCCAATAGTTGTTTCTGTTCCAAAAAATACTAAGTGTCTGTCCGGTGTAGATACTAACATATGTCTTGATGCTGTTGGTGCACCAGATATAATTGTTGCTCTTGTTTCTGTTGCATTTGATAAAGATGAATCCCATTCAAATACCGCACTATCATGAATTAAACAAATGGCTTTGTCACCAAAATTATCTAATGACCACATACCAGGCTCAAGAACTAAGTCACCTGATGCAGCTTCACCCCATGCTACATAATTTGCCGTGCTAGTCACCGTATCTCCAGCACCATGAGATGCAGCTGTCGTGTTTCTTACACCTCTTGTAACACCAGTTAATTGATTGGACGCATTAATACCTGTATAAGATATTTCTTCTGTTCCTATCAAAACAAAGTTTGTACCTGAACTTGGAAACTGTGAAGGGTCTGCTAATGTAATACCTGTTGTAACGGAATCATTAATGGCACCTGATAGTGTTGTAGTAAAAGCTCCAACTTCTTCACCACCCCAAGTTCCTAATGACCAACCAAAACCTTTTGCTTGTACAGCTGGACCCACCGTATAATAATGTTGTACTCTAATACCACCTGATGTCGTTGCACCACTACCTGTTTCATTTGATGGCATAGTAATGGTGATTGTTGTAGATGTTGGTACAGTGGTTACCATAAATTTTTTATCGTTAAAATCAGATGCACCAAAGTCAGAACCTGTAATTGTAGAAAAGTTATCTAACAATACAATGTCAGACTCACTAATACCATGAGAGCCACTGAATGTTATTGTAACTTCAGTTGATCCATTGGTCGTAGTAAATGCACTTGTTAACGTGTTTGTAGATTTAATAGGATGTATGTCATAAAACACACCACCTGAGTATGCATATAAAATTCTGTTCGTGCCTATGATTGCGTATTTTCTACCAAGACTATTTACGTAGTGATGTAAACCACGACCTGCACCTGTTAAATTACTTTCACCTAATTGTTTCCAACCACCTATTTTTTCAGGTGTACCATATCTAAAACGAACATTATCACAGTCGATCCATTGACCTTCTGCTCCTGTTGGTGTTATTTGTTTATTGATCCCAGGTGCAAAACCTATTTTTTGTAGCATATAACCTCATTTTATTACATGTTCCTTATTGGTGGAACACCTAACATTGGCCTTTTGTCGAACCTATTTTTTTCAGCAAAAGGACCATTTACATGGTTATAATGAAGAAAGACTTGTCCGCAGACATCCCCTTCAAAAGGTTCTCTCCAATGCTCTAATTCACATCCACTATATACTAGCATATCGCCTACATCAAGCAAGACTTTCGTGCCTTTTGGAGCGTTGGGTTTATGTATCTGTTTAAACTCATCTATGACGCTGTCAGCCCCCGTACCGTCGATAAATATAGGCCACGGATCTCCACCAAGGTTTAATGTAGTAGATATCTCACAAGAAGGTCTATCTTTGTGTCTTCTTAATATATCACCTTTTTTATATATTCTAGCGTATGAATAAGTAGGCACCAAATTAAGTCCTGTCTCTTTAGCCATAATGGGCAACATCTTTACTAATAACGTTTCCATAGCAAAGTCAGCATAGTGTGAGTAAGTGTTAGGTATTTGTTTATCTGTCCATGTGCCTAACATGCCTGTATCATATGTAATATTATTGTCATACATAAATTTAACAGCATCACGTTTAAGAAGAAAATAGTTAAATATAAAATTAGCTAGCTCGTAGCTAAGTGCACCTTTAATTACTTGATATTTATTGAAAGCCATTTTGTATAAAATTAAAACTTACTGATATTCTTATATCATTAGATTCGTTAGGTTCAACACAATGCCAAAGGTAAAATGGAAATATAATTATTCTACCTTCTTTTGGTTTTAAATGTACCTCTCTCCATAAATGTTTTGGTGGTCTGCCCTTTTTTCTTACAGGCATGTTTAATTGTGCTCCTGCTCTTGGTTCATTACAAACTAAGTCTCCTGAATTTTCTGGAGCCTTTATATAATATACACCACTAAACAAACTATTGGGGTGTATGTGTGGAGCATTGTATCCACCTGGTGGATTTATATTAGCCCACATATTACCTAATACAGGCTCTCTATCTAGCCACTCTTCTTTCCATATGTCATTCATCATTATAAATAATTCATTAACCAAAGGTTGAAAAACAGGAATTTTATGCATTTCAGTTGTAGAGTGCCAACCATTACGATTTGTTTTTTTAACACCTGGATCTCGTTTAGACCACATCACAATTTCGTTAGCAAACATTTGATTATCTAATTTTACGTCTTTACCGTATATGGTTGTTGGAAAAAATTGTTCTTTGATCATCTAAACGGTTTACCTCCAAACCAAACAACAAGTGATTGTCTAACTCCACGTTTTACAGGGTTAACTCTATGATTTAAAAAAGATGCAAATACAATTGCATGACCTTGTTTTAATTCTGCAAACTTACCTGGTGCCATTAGTTCTAAATCTCCACCTTCAAACTCTGATGGATCATTCAATAAAAGAGTCATTGATATTTTTCGAACTGGTGGTTCGTGAGCCATGTTCACATCACAATCCATATGCCAATCATAGAACCCACCTTCTGGGTATTCTGTAAACTGTGCATTCTCTGTAACTTGTATGTCACCAAACCCAAAATGATTTTCATTTGCTTTTTGTATAAAGTTATTAAGATCACGATACATGTGTCCCATTTCTTTAAATGGTATCCAAGATATTGTTGTTACTCTTTTCTTTGTATCTGTTCCTCCACCTGGTTTACCCATACCCACTTGTGCTTGTTGTGGTGGTTGTCGTCTACCACATTCTATAATCTGTCTACATTGATCTGGTGTAAATAATGGTGTAGTTGTTTGTATTATCCAACTCTTCCATTTAGGTTCTGTGATGTGTCTATTTTCGTACATTAACTTACTCCTCTATTTCTAATTGGATCATACTGTACATCCATGTTTGCAGCTAGTGTTCGTCTATAACCTTCTCCATTAAATGGATAAACACAATGTCTCATATCATATGGAAAGATATAAAAATCTCTTTCTTTAATTTCTGGTTGATAATCTATGTTAGCAAACTGACCATTAGTTGATCCTAATATTTGTAATCTACCATTTTGTGGTTGACCTGGTGATGAATATTCTACACCAAAACTTTGTGGTAATTTTAAAATCATAACACTAGATAAACCTGTAAATAATGTCCCCTGATGCACGTGCACTGGATTATATTCATGTTCAAACATAGTATTAACCCACACAGAATTTAAATGCATTTCATATTCTCTTACTTTGTTCCATTGTAGATAGTGTGTAAATTTTTGATGAAACCATTGTAATACGTTTTGTGGTAAATGATTAT
>JAAOEI010000562.1_pt1 | contig 14227 bp, 22 predicted proteins | sample 7059261 | NCBI WGS metagenome assembly JAAOEI01 (sample SAMN14008812, study PRJNA610033) | viral metagenome | isolation source: viral particles filtered from seawater | place: China: Hangzhou Bay, Yangshan Deep Water Harbour | collected 2017-10-31
GCGTAAGGACAAAGTCAGCCCGGAGCAGCGCCGCAGCGCCAAGGCGATCAACTTAGGTCTCACTTACGGCATGTCCGCATTCGTCCTGGCCAACCATCTCAATGTCAGCCGCAGCGAAGCGCAGCACTACGTGGACCGCTACTTCGACAAATATCCCGGCGTGCGTAAATAATTGAATTGGCTCAAGTTATTGAGGAGAATGGTATGGGTTCGATAGAGAAAGCGGAGCGAGAGTACGATGGGGGCGGGTGTTACACTAAGCGCGAGGAGGACATGATCGATCGGGTCCTGTTCGAGGTGATAGCAGACCGTATACGTAATGACAAGAGGGACTTCACGGAACTAATGGCTGAGGCTATAGCCGACGGAGGGGCCCGGGTCAGTAGACTACAGCGAAGCCTGGCCTCGCTTATTAAGGTTAGGGCCAGGAAGTCTAAAACCTCAGATTCAGTTGACTCTCCTCATTGGTCATTACTGGATGCCGCAGTGGAGGAGATGAAACTGGAGGAGGTAGGGAGAGATGTCCTCGATATTGTATGGGCATACCTGGAACCTATCGAGCGTCGCAAGATCGAAGAGGACTTGGAGGCTTACCTATGATCTCAATCAAACTGGAGTTGAATCCACCGCTCATCGTGCTCTCGTTTATGCAGAGCAACCCTAATGCTGTACTGGCTGGAGGAGCCGCACAAGCTGCGCTATTCGGGCGTCCCATCGAGGGGGACTACGACTTCTACTTCGATGATGAGGATAACATAATGCTGGCGGCTGTATGGTTGACCACCAACGGGTTCAAACATAGGTTCTCGTCCGCCTGGGCGGACACATACGAGAAGGACTCCATTGTAATCCAGCTCATCACGCGTAAGATATACACCCCGGTTCTGCAAAAGCCGGCCGAGCGTTTCGATGAGTACCGTGAGAGTCGACTTCGGTGGCCGTTCAAAATCCTAGAGGACTTCGATATAATTGGCTGTAAGTTCGCCTACTGGCACATGCACGGGACGGTCTATACTAGCGAGGAGGCTATCTCTGACGCCGCCAAGAAGGTGGTCCACCTCAACAGGGGGAAAGCACGGGGCAGTCTACTCCACGACCCCGTCAGTACCGCTCGGCGCCTGGCCAAGTACCGCGAACGCGGGTGGAAGGTACCCACGAGCACATGGGTCGAGCTATTCGAAACCGTTGCCGCTAACCCGGAGACCGTTGCGGAGGACTACCTAGTCCTGTACGGCTCGGACTCCTCAGGAGAACTGGAATGAAGATCGCAATCGCAGTGCTTACGGCCTTGCTCTTAACCGTGTCTGGACCCACGGCCAGGGCGTGGGAGAACTTCGGCGGCCCTTGGGTAGGGGGATTCCACCCTGCCGGGGCTACGGTGACGATAGACTACTTTGCCGACTCCTGCCCGCTGGACTTCCAGCCGCAGATGGAGTTCACTATTCGGTACTTCGTCTCGCTCATGTCCCGCACGGATACCACCCGTACTTGGGTCTACGCAGGACGCAGAGCGTCGACTGGCTGGCTACAGTGGGACGATGGAGTCACCACCGTGGAGTGCATGACCCCGTCCCAACCCATCGGCGGGAACCTGGGCATGGGCCTGCCCGTGCAGGACTCGTCGACTACCCCCCAGACTATACGTGACGGGGCGGCAGTAATCAGCACAGCCAACAGGCAGATGGACGTGGGCTGGGTAACGCTACATGAGCTGGGGCATGCAGTCCTGACAATGGACCACAGCACCACGGCCGGCGCCACCATGATGACAGGCGCCTTTGATACCCCGTTCTCCGCTCAGTTACGGGAGACCTTTAGTCGAGACGACTACTGCGGTATCGAGGCCAAGTATGCAGAACTTGGTCAGACCATCGAGGTCAATGACCGCCCGATCGCCGACGACCAGACCAACGTGTACGTACCGTACATCGAGTGGCAGGGCCTGGAGTGGGAGTTCTGGTTGACCAATCAGGACGGCGTCCTAACCGTGACGGCGCTGAAACTACTGGCGGACTGCTCCGCCCTGGAGAACTGATATGCAAACTGATACAAAGGTGCGTAAATGGCGGCGGTAATGGAGGCAGAGATCACTCACCAGTCGTGCGACATCAAGGGGGGCTGCGGCTCCTCCGACGCCATGACCATCAACATGGACGGGTCCAGGAAGTGCTACTCATGTGGCCGCTTTGAGCCCGCCCCCGCAGGCAACCACGACAAGAGGACCGATATGAAAGAGAAACCCACGGCGTCGACCCTGGTAGAGCAGACGCAGGAAGCTGAGGCCATCGCCGACCGGCGTATCACCGTGTTCGCCGCTAAGAAGTACGGCGTCAAGACGGGCAAGGAAGGGAAGCTATACTTCCCCTACCATGACGAGTCGGGCAAGCTGGTGGCCTACAAGGTACGCCGTCCCGACAAGACCATGCACTCCGAGGGTACGATAAAGGATGCTGTGCTGTTCGGCCAGCACCTATTCCCTGCGGGGTGCGCCAAGACGATCACCATCGTCGAGGGGGAGTTCGATGCCCTGTCTAGCTACGATCTGCAGGGCAGTAAGTACCCTGTAGTTTCTATCAAGAACGGCGCCCAGGCTGCGCTGGCTGATTGCAAGCGGAGCTTCCAGTACCTGAACGGGTTCGACTCCATCGTCGTCAACTTCGACAATGACGAGCCCGGCCAGAAGGCGGCGGCTGAGGTATGCGCCCTGTTCTCAGGTAAGGCGCGGAACCTTAAGCTGAACCAGCACAAGGACGCCAACGACTACCTGATGGAGAACAAGCGGCAGGCGTACAAGGACGAGTGGTGGGCGGCCGGGGTCTATGTCCCTGCCGGTATCATCCGAGGCTCCGAGCTGCACCACCTAGTAACGGAGCCGGTGGCCCTGCCTATTGCCCGGTATCCGTGGGACGGGTTCAATCTCATGACCTACGGAATCCGTAAGGGGGAGCTAATTACCCTGGCCGCGGGCTCGGGCATAGGTAAGTCGACCATCGTCCGGCAGGTCATGGAGCACATCATCGCCACGACCGATCTCAACATGGGCTACCTTCCGCTGGAGGATGGGGTCGATGCCGCTGCTCAGGGTCTCATGGGGCTCAGCGTCAACAAGCGATTGCACCTGCCGACCCGACAGCAGATGATCGACTATGTCCTCAACGACCCGAAGAACATCGTCAAGAAGCCTGAGCTAGGCGTGGAAGTAACCCAGGCGGAGAGGGAGGAGGCTTTCCAGAAAGTACTGGCCAGCGATCGCATTACATTCTTGGGCAGTAAGGGGGACTCCTCCGTCGATACGGTCTGTAACAACATCACCTACATGGTGAAGGGCCTCGACTGTCCCTTGATCTTCCTCGACCACATCAGTATCCTTGTCGGCCTGAACCACGCTAGACGAGGGGGTGACGAGCGTGAGGCGATCGACGATACGATGCACCGACTGCGGTCTATCACCGATGAGACTGGGGCGACTATCTTTATCCTCAGCCACCTGTCCAAGCCGCAGGGTGGAGGGGCTGGACATGAGGAGGGCGGTCGTGTTAGGCTGTCCCAACTTCGAGGCTCGGCGGCTATCGCTCAGCTATCCAACCTCACCCTGGTGCTGGAGCGCAACAACCAGGCAGACAACGAGGACGAGCGGGACACAATGATAGCCCGCGTTCTAAAGAACCGATTCAGCGGAGACGGTGGCATAGCCACTGCGTTGAAGTGGGACCCGGCCCGAGGCCGTCACATCGAAACTATCCTCAACGAGGAAGCCATTGACTACGGAGATGCACTATGAGTAGCAACAGATACAGAATTACAGTAGCGGCTGCGACCCCTGACGGACTAAGGAAAGCCGTGATCGCCGCTGCCTATAAGCTCAGCCCTGAGCTGGAGACCGGCGGTGTGGAGCTGGATACCAGCAGTAAGGAGAAGGGTACCCTCAGGGACCCAAGGGGCAGGATCGCACGTAAGGACGCGCCTATCATGACTGACTTCAAACTGGACGCCAGCGGAGATAACATCAAGGTTGTCGGCAGGGTATGGCAGCACCCTGATCGTCACGATGGAGAGCACCACGCCATCTACTTGAAGTACTGGAGTAGCGACTGGAGAAATTTATCAGACCTGGCTATGCGCCTCTTGCAGGCCCCCGCAGATAAAGGGACACTAGTTATATCGAGGAAGTCCTCAAGGATTTACGTCCTGGACGGCCAGAGCTGGGGCGCCCCATGAGATGCCTCGCGTGTGACAACGAACTGACTGACGAAGAAGCCACTATCAAGGACGATAGTGGTAACTTTATTGACATGTGCTTTGAGTGTGGAAGGAAAACCACTTTGGCCGAGAACCAGGACTGGAGCAATGACCACCTACGTGTTGGATGCAGAGACGAATCTGGCTCACGATCACATATGGATGATTGACGTGCACAACCCGGCGACCGGGAAGCACCGCAACTGCCGCAGCAGGGAGGAGCTTACTAAGGCGCTGTCCGACGCAGACCTTATCATCTACCACGGAGGTATCGACTTCGACGTCCCCGTAATCTCTAGGGTATGGGGGTTCGAGTGGCCTGACTGCGAGTACCACGATACGCTGGTTATGTCCAGACTGTGGTGCCCTACCTTGGACGGGGGGCATAGCCTGGCTGCGTGGGGCAGACGGCTCGGTAACGAGAAAGGGGAGTTCACCGACTTCGACGAACCCGCCGAGGGTGAGACATACTCTGCCTGGCTGCGACGAATGCAGGTGTACATGGAGCAGGACACTGAGGTCGAGTGGCAGCTACACGAGCACTTGATGGCTCTGTTACGGAAGGACCACTGCACCAAGACAGCCTTCCAACTGGAGCATGACGTGGCCCGGATTGTATCTCAGCAGATGCAGAACGGAATGTACTTCGACATCGAGTCTGCCTCGGCGCTCTACGCTACCCTGACCAGCAGGGAGGAGGCGCTGCTGTCTGAGATGCAGGAGACGTTCCCGCCCATCGTCGAGGCCCGCTACTCAGACAAGCAAGTAGACGCGGAGGGCAACCCTAAGCGGTTGAAGGACTACGTCGAAGAATTCAACCCCGCTTCCCGGCAGCAGATTGCGAAGCGGCTGATAGACGCCGGGGTGAAGCTGACCGAGCGGACAGAGACTGGCCAGTTCAAGGTGGACGAGACAATCTTGGAAGGTATCGATCACCCCGCCGCCATGAAGATTCATGAGTACATGATGATTCAGAAGCGGGTTGGGCAGCTTAACCAGTGGTTCCACTTCTTCAACGAGGACACCCACCGAATCCACGGAAAGGTCAACTCGATGGGGACGGGTACGTTCCGCATGTCACAGTTCAAGCCGAACATGGCCCAGGTGCCCACGGTTGACAAGCCCTACGGTAAGGAATGTCGCTCCCTGTGGCGTGCTGCTCCCGGCTTCGTGATCTGCGGTATAGACGCCGCAGGCCTGGAGCTACGCTGCTTCGCCAACAGGGTCGGTGACATGGACTACATCGACACCGTAGTTAACGGAGACGTACACCAGCACCACGCCGATGTGCTAGGCATTGACCGCCGCGTAGCTAAGGTGTTCATCTATGCCTTCCTATACGGAGCCGGTGACGGCAAGCTGGGCCAGATACTGGGGGGAACACGCAGGGACGGAACCGAGGCCCGTCGTAGGTTCTCGCAGTTAATACCAGGGCTCGCTGAGCTGTCCCGCTCCATTAAGGAGCAAGCCGTCAGCGGCCATATACGGGGCCTGGACGGGCGCATGATTCGATGCAAGTCGGAACACTCGGCCCTTAACTACCAGCTACAGAGCGATGGCGCTATCGTCATGAAGATGGCCAGCGTCAACCTCAACAGACACATCAGAGAGTGGAACCCGCAGGAGCCACCTAAGCTGGTGGTGCAGGCTCACGACGAGTGGCAGTACGAAGTACTACCCGACGACGCCGAGAACCTGGGCCGCATGGCCGTAGACTCCATCAAAGAGGTACAGAAGCAGTTCAAGATGCTGTGTCCTCTGGACGGCGAGTACCAGATAGGTCCGTCATGGGCCGAGACACACTGAGGAGACTGTTATGAAATACGAAGATGTATTAGGTGCGCCTATATCGGTGGGCGACTATGTCGTCTACCACGAGACGGGGCGCTACCCCGTAGCCTCTGTACATTCCATGAGGGTAGGGGTAGTTGTGAAGCTAACCCCCAAACGCATAGCCGTGGAGGAGGTAGGAGGGGACGAGCGATATGCCAAGTACGTCCGGTGGCACAACGAGCATGTGCAGAGATTTGTGGACCTGGGCATAAAGGTGCCTGAGCACATGAGCGGTGGCCCCCACTTCCGCCGGGATGAACACCCCCGGTTCGAGAAACTCAGCTACATCCCCAATAGGGAGTGTGTGGTTGTTAACGAGCACTCTGGACTTAAAAGGCTTGACACCCTTTAGGCCCTGTGCTATAATATAGGTACTCTATTGAGTAAATCGAAACCACTAAGAGGAAAACTAAATGGATACTAATCCTACTATTGCTGTCAACGCTACCTTGTACTGGGCTAATCTGACTAAGGTCAACCCTAGGTCTGGTAAGTACCAGGTAGACCTGGGCAACCTGTCACCAGCGGCCAAGGCTGCGCTGGAGGAGCAGGGTGTCAACGTCCGCAACAAGGGCGACGAGAAGGGGGACTTCATCACCTGCAAGTCGCAGTACGAGATTACCCCCAAGACAGAAGCGGGTGACGTGATTAACGCCATCGTCGGCAACGGCTCTCAAGCCAAGGTCGGCCTGCGTATCAAGTCCGGCACCCACAAGGTACACGGCCCCTGGACCGTAGCCTCCATTCTGGACCTGTTGGTTACTGATCTGGTAGCCTACGAGTCAGATGAGACTCAGGAGCCCATCAACTACGACGACGCTCTGTAGTACCCTTCGGGGCGGCTTCGGTCGCCCCTTTCTTTTTCGGAGTATCAATGAGACCTACCAAGCTACTGATCGACGGAGACCTGCTGGTCTACCGCGTAGGCTTCGCCACCGATCGCACTAAGGACGGGGTTCGTAAAGTGGAGCCTGTTAAGCAGGCGCTGCGTACCCTGGACAAGATGATCTCGCGTATCCTGTGCAAGTACCCCGAGGTTCCCTACACGGTGTACCTGTCGGGGCCGTCTGCGGACAACTACCGACACAAGTATGCGGTGACTGCGCCGTACAAAGGCAACCGTGATAAGCCGAAGCCCGAGCACTACGAGGCCCTTCGAGATTATCTGGCCACGTCCTACGTGACTCACATCACCACGGACACAGAAGCGGACGACGCAATCGCTACTAAGCACATGGAGCTGTATGTTCAGCCCGCCGAGACCCCAGTGATAGTGTCGATCGACAAGGACTTCGACCAGCTACCAGGGTGGCACTACAACTTCTTGAAGAAGGAGCAGTATTGGGTGACGGCCGAGGAAGGAATGGAATGGCTGTTCGTTCAGGTACTGACCGGCGACTCCGCAGACAACATAATAGGTATCCGGGGAGTCGGAGAAAAGACGGCACGTAAGCTGTTCTCCGAGTGCGCCACGGTTTCCGACTACTACCGGGCCTGCCTCAAGGCGTTCATGTCTCGGGTAGAGATTACCGATACCAGCCTTGGCCGCCCCCGTAAGATGCGCCTGGGCGAGGCTATCGATCGAGTCAAGGAGAACCTGACGCTGGCGTACCTGCAGCGCAAGCCCGGGGATTTACCGCCAGATAGGGAATGCTGGCGATGCGGGCAGCTCCCTCACGAGTGTATATGCGAAACGCTATAGATGGCTGCTAGAGTACCAAGAACACGCGCCGGTAACACATGGACTGAGGCCCGCTTCTGGGGCTTCATCCGTAGCCTACTGCGCCAGGGCTGGAGCAGGTATCCTGTGAAGTTCCAGGTACAGCGGGCTGCGCGGCGCGACTACAAAGGCCCCGGACGGAACAAGTACCAATACCAGTGCGCTGCGTGTAGCGGCTGGCACTTCGGTACGAACGTCCAAGTGGACCACATCAACCCGGCAGGGGAGCTACGCTGCTTCGCAGACCTGCCTGGCTTCTGCGAGAGATTATTCTGCGAGGCAGACAACCTGCAGGTGCTATGCAAGCCCTGCCACCACTTGAAAACTACGGAGGAACGAAATGAGCGACGGAGTAGAAAGGCTGTATCGGGCGGGTGACTGTGTCTTAGCACCGAGCCCAATCAATAAAGAGGTGATGTGCAAGGCGGAGGTAGCCAGTGTTGCGTCCCTCTCTTACAAGGGCTCTAAGCCGTATATCATCAAGTACACCGGCGTGGCTGAACCCGGCGTCTCCGGCTCCTGCGTCAGGGGCATGTACGGGAAGAGGGGAGAGGACGACCTGCAGCCGGAACCGATCGGCGAGGGGGATAAGTTCCGCGTTAGGGCGGCCAAGGTCGATGGGTCGGAACTGCATACAGACAAGACGTATGTAGCAAGTATCGTCGACGAGGACATCGTGAAGGCCGTCGGGGTAGACGCCGGCTACGTAGCCCAGAGTAACGCGAATAAGGTAGTGGGGGATACGGAGGAGCCTTCCTACTCCGACGAGATCGTGCGGTTCCACGGGCACGTCGCTGATTCTCTCCTGTACAAGGACGATAGCCCTGGCGTGGGTGAGGAGACTGAGCCGACTGAGCAGGGGGCTGTGAAGTACGACAACGATAAGACTCGAATCGAGTTGTTCCCTCCCGAGGCCCTGTTCGGTATCTCCGAGGTCCTGACCTTCGGCGCTAAGAAGTACGCCGACCGTAACTGGGAGAAGGGGATGGATTGGTCTCGCATCTTCGGTGCGCTGATGCGGCACCTGTGGTGCTGGTTCGCGGGCAAGCAAATGACAAGCGAGAGCTTCCTGTTCGGGGACCTGGACTCGGAGACGGGCATGTCACACCTGTGGCACGCTGGCTGTTGCATCACCTTCCTGATAGCCTACGAAGAACGAGGCGTCGGTAACGACGACCGTCCGGGAGAGTAGTTATGAACAGCAGCATGATGACAATTGGCGGGAGGCTGGTCGACTTGGCCAGCCCTTCCCCGGATACCATCGACCTCGGGGACATAGCGCACCACCTGTCCCTGGTCAACCGATTCAACGGGGCTGTCATTGAGCCCTACTCGGTAGCGGCCCACAGCCTGTACGTAAGCTCCGTCCTGTTGAAGGACTTCCCCAGGCATATCCGGCTTCAGGGGCTGATGCACGACGCGGCTGAGGCGTACACCAACGACATGATCCAGCCGTTGAAGCAGTTCCTGCCGGAGTACAAGGAAGTGGAGAATCGGGTCTGGGAAGCGATCGCCGAACGGTTCGGCCTGGCGGTCAAGCTGGACCCCGTGATAAAGCTGGCGGATAGGGTGGCCTTTCAGGTGGAGCACTACCGCCTGCGGCTGGAGCCTATGGGCCGGATGGACGAGCACGGCTGTGAGGGCCTGGTCAACCCCCGAGGGTTGTACGGAGACTTCGAGCAAGTCCGTGATAGCTTCATCGCTACTTACTACGAGCTGCAAACTGAGAGGGTACAAGGCAGCGACGGACAGACAGACTAAAAACGACCGGACAGGGGTCCCATTCGAGAAAAATGGCCGCTATATGGAACGGCGCGGCGTGGATAGACACGCAGTTGAGGGATACATAGCAAGGCGATCTAGACGCATCCCGAGAACATTGCTATTGCAGGTAGCCAGCCCTGCCGCCGTTCCCCCAATTCAGTAGGAGAGGCAGATGATCTATCGCAAGACACAACAGTCCTGGGCAGACATCAACTGTCCAGGCTGCTCAACTCCACTAGAGATTGACAATAACTACGAGGACAGGGTGATTGATTGCGACATGGGAAGAGCGCCCTGCCCTGAGTGCGGCGTGGTCGTCCAGGTACAAGCCACACTTACATGGAGTGTCATTAAGATACTGGAAGGAGAAAGCCAATGAGTGAACCAATTCTTCACTATGCAGATTCCAGCGACGAACGCTACAAACACATACCCGAAGGCAAGGCATTAGTGTGGGCTACAAATGGCGGGTTCGTTGGCACGAGCAGCGGATGGCCTCATTCGGGGCAACCAGCGTTATACCCACTCGAACAAGCCAAGGCTATTGTGTTCGCAATCGGCCTGCTAGGTCACTTGGGCAGAGATAAGGTAATTGAACTGCTGCCACGCCCAGAGGCAGTAGATGAGCAAGTATGGCACTACATGGGATGGGAACCACCGACGGAGAAAGCCAATGACTGACCAAACCCCGGAGCAAAGCAGTGGGCTGTTGCCGTGTCCGTTTCCTGCCTGCGGGAGTGCTGATGTATTGGTCAAGCCAGTGGGAAGCAGCCATTACCAAGGGGCTTGTGATACGTGCGGTTGTGCCGGTCCGATTAGTCTTACTAGAGAGAGGGCCGTTGAGCATTGGAACACCCGCCACCCCCAGCATGGCATAATCCTGTGCGACGACTGTGTAGCCTGGATTAGAGGGCAGTTGAATTTTTAATAGGAGAGAGCGTACAATGAGTGACTACAGAGTTAATATCGAGGTTGAATCGGATGGATACACCGTGAACATCTTCGACAAGGAAGCGCCTGAGGATTCGGAGCCGGTTCGGTTCCACGTCGGCCAGGAGAACAGCCCAGGTCCCACCCTGGTGGAAGTCTTTAGAAATCTGGACATCTGGGCTGAGTGGGAGGAACTGGACTAATGAGCACTAAACACATGGTTATCCCGGACACCCAAGTTATTCCCGGAGACCCGATCGACCACCTACGGTGGGCTGGTAACTACGCGGTCGAGAAGAAGCCCGACGTTATCGTACACCTGGGCGACCACTGGGACATGGCGTCCCTGTGCATGTACGACAAGGGTTCCAAGTCTGCGGAGGGTCGCAGGTACGTAGACGACATCGAGGCAGGCAACGCAGCTATTGATGCGTTCATGGCCCCGATCTACGCGGAGCAGGACAGACAGCGCCGTAACAAGAAAACTGTCTGGAAGCCCCGGCTGGTTTTCCTTATCGGCAACCACGAGCAACGCATCGAGCGTGCCGTCAACGCCGACCCTACCATGGAGGGAGTCCTGAGCTATGACGACTTCTGCCTGGCCAAGCACGGGTGGGAGGTCCATGACTTCCTTGAGGTGGTGAAGATCGACGGCGTATGCTACAGTCACTTCTTCACCAGCGGTGTAATGGGCCGTTCGGTCTCGTCTGCTCGGGCCCTTATCAACAAGAAGCTGCAGACCTGCGTCATGGGCCACGTACAGGACAGGGACATCGCCCGGTCTCGTCGAGCCGACGGTACTCAGGTGACTGGCCTACTGGCCGGTATCTTCTACCCCGGTGACATGGGCTACCTGACTCCGCAGACTAACATGTCCTGGCGGGGTATCTGGATGCTGCACGAGGTAGAGGACGGCAGCTTCGACGAGATGGCTGTGTCCATGAACTTTCTAGGAGAGAAGTATGACTACTGAAAAGCGAGAGTTCGCCCTTGACATCTTCGGTAGGGCCGTGCGTCCAGGCGACATTGTAGCCGCTAATCTGCACAATCCTTACTGGATGGATCGGCGTCTCCAACTATACCAAGTAGCCAGCGTCACCCCTAAGGGGATTACTGTAGAGACTGGCGAGCACGGAGGTAGGATTTTTACGCCGTTCGTAGCTGAGGGACAGTTCGTTCTTGACCCCGATACCAAGGGCAGCTATCGCGCCCATGAGCCAGGCACCGGGAGGAAGTATGACAACTAAGGATGCAGTAAGGAAGCTGCTGCTTCTCGACGAGACTCTCATTCTTGAGATTCTGGAGATCGACGGCGAGGACTTGGTAGCCCGGTTCGAGGACCGGATTATCGAAAAGCTGGACGACATCGAAGAACAACTGGAGGAGCTATGATGGAGATAATCCGCACTATCGCCTTCGTAACCGCAGTGCCCGTGGTCATAGCCTCTGCAGTAGTGGCCGTGGTTTTTCTGGTAGCGACTATGTACATAGAGTACGGATGGTGGGGGGTGGCTTCCCTTCCCATTCTTGTATGTTGGGGTATCACCTTTGTGGATTGCCTCTCACGCGCCGGCAACATGTGGAAGGACTAACAGGAGGAACTAGTACCATGCTTAGAAAGACCAGCACATCCGTCTACACGGACAACGAGAACCGAATCACCATCGAGCTGCCGGATAACGGCCGGGGAGACGGGGTAATTACTCTGCTGCCCCCGCACGAGTCCCCGGCAGGTACACCCCCGGCCCGGCTAGTCCTTAGCCTGGGGCGCATCCGGTCGATAGCCCTGGCGTGGGAAGCCCAGACAGAAATCGAGCAAGGGGGAGAACGCTTCGATATTGAGCAGTGCCGGAAGGATTTCAACTCCCAAATGGAGGACGTGAGTGCTCTCATGGCTGAGACAATGGGCGGCCCCGGAGTGAAAGAGGACTCCGACGACAAAGGAGATACTGAGTCATGAGAGGAAAAGTTGCCAAGTTGCTACGTCGTTCAGCGGCAGCGGAGACCTTCCACCTAATCAGGACTAGGGGGTTCGACACGGAAGTCTACCCTGCCCGGCTGCTGTTCCGCCACCTGTACCAGAGACAAAAACGGGTCTGGACTAGACTGCCCAGACCCGCTAAGGAACGCATCCTATTCAGGTGGTCAGAAAGTATCTACCAGAGGGAGAAACGGGCCTTGAATAGTTCAGTAAATTGGCATTTATTGGGAGGAAGTACTACTTAGTTATATCCCGAACCAGCCTCGCTCCGGCGCTCTCGCGTCGGGCGGCGCTGTCCTCACTCAGGCGGTCACGGACATTGTGCTGTCCCATTGTGCTGTCGAGAAGCTGACCCCACCACGGCCCTATCATTGGGATTTCTCTTCCTGTTTTCCAAGGAACCTCGTCAAACCTACCCCCTTCACTTGCAGTCTTGACGGCCGCTGCTACGTCCTGGGCAACAGCGTTAACCCAGTCGAGCGGAGGCACGACCACGTTGGCTGCCGCGTCTACGATGTTACCCTTCTGTATGTCCTGCCCCATGTACCTGTTCATAAGGAAGATGCCCATCAGGGTATCGACGTAGTTGTCAGGTATGTCTTGTACGTTGAACCCCCTACCTGTAAGCCCGTGCTTAATCTCGGTAACGGTCGCTCCCATCCCTCCGAAAACGGTGATGTAGCTGGCTATGAACTTGCCACCCTGAGCGTAGTTCCCCTTGGCTATCTGGTCTACTCCGCGTTTACGCAGTAGGTCTAGCTGCTTCAAGGCGAACGTCTTGAGCATGTAGAAGATACGCATGTTGGGATTGTTCAGGTAGGCCGCTGGCATCTCAGACAGGGAGATAGGCTGCACGTCCGATAGCTCGTTGAACAGCATCAGCCTAACATTCTCGCTGAGATCGTCGGCTACCAAGTCTGCTCTCACCTGATCGATCTCGTCCCCAAATGTAGTACGCCACTTCTCGGCGAACTTCTTCGGGTTCTTGCGGGCCAGGGCCTGATTGCGGCGGAGAGCCGCATTGATTACGGTGTTCTTACCGAACTTGTCGATAGCCGCAAACCCAGACCACTTTAGAGCACCGTTCAGTGACCTGTTCAGGGCGCCCACGTTGGCGAGGTCGGCGTCCAAGGCTGTCCTAATGCCTAGCTCTGCTAGGTCTACCTTCTTCGCACCGAATACGGCACGCAGCGTAGGACGCAGGCCCTGAGTAACCACACTCACTCCCAAGTCGCCTAGCTGAGTCAGGGCAGACATCGCGTTACCGATAGTGTTCATGTACCCAATGCTACGCACGACGTTGACCGCCTTCCACGTAGGCTCTCGGGTCACTTTTAGACGTGCCTGCAGCAGTTCGGCCAGTTCCCCGTAGCCGGGCACATCGTAGCCGTGCATCTCTGTGAGCATGGCGTCGACGTTCTTCTCAACGTCCAGGCCGTGGTCTACTTCGACCCTGCCTAGCTTCTCCTTGTTCTTCCAGATTGGCTTCGGCTTCTTAACGTTGGCCGTGAACAGATCAGCCGCAGCCAGCTCGTCAGCCGCTCGGTGCAGGTAGTCGACCAAGGAACTACCCGCGTCCTTGTAGAACGGCAGGTACTTCTCAGTCACGTCGAAGCTGCGCCGCTGGGAACTGCGATTGAACCACGCCGAGGGCAACTTCGAGAGCTTGGCAGCGTTGCCAATCTTCGCCGGGGTGCGTTATTTCTAGTTGGTATTTGTGGGGGAGCATTATTTCACCACCTCCTCAATCGTCGTGAGCT
>JAAOEI010000563.1_pt1 | contig 14192 bp, 22 predicted proteins | sample 7059261 | NCBI WGS metagenome assembly JAAOEI01 (sample SAMN14008812, study PRJNA610033) | viral metagenome | isolation source: viral particles filtered from seawater | place: China: Hangzhou Bay, Yangshan Deep Water Harbour | collected 2017-10-31
TAGGAATTATTTTTGGATTGTATTTGATATTTTCTCAAGAAAAGAATTGACAATGACCATACTTGCACTATACTTGTTACTATTAACCGCAGCTTTAATAAAATGAACAAACAACAAAAACACGCAGTAAAAGAAGCAATGCAATACATTGATTCTGTAGTCTATGCCTGCACAGGACAATTTTCCGAAGAAATGGGCAAGCCAGACTTGGGAGAATTTGGTCTGCTTGGCATTTACAATCTGCAATCTTTGAGAGATAACTTTTCGGACCTTTACAGCGAAGTCTTTGGCAAGGCAGAAGTTGTCGAAGATAAAGATCAATTGAAATTTACTTTCTAAACCTTTTGGCCTAGTGGTGGAATGGCAGACACAGGAGACTTAAAATCTCCCGCCGTTAGGCGTATCGGTTCGAATCCGATCTAGGCTACCAATTTTTTATGGAACAAACAGTAGTAATCACTAGTGGATATTTTGACCCGATTCATGTGGGTCACATCGAGTATCTCAAGAAGGCATCAGAATTAGGCGACTTCTTAATTGTTATTGTTAATAATGATCGTCAAGCGTCTCTTAAGAAAGGCAAGCCTTTCATGAAAGAAGAAGATCGTCTTGAAATTGTTAATGCTTTAAAATACACGCACAAAACCGTTCTCGCCATAGATGAGGATGCAACTGTTTGCGCCACCATCAAAAGTATTGTTGATTTTTTCCCCAATACAAAGAAAATTATTTTCGCTAAAGGCGGTGACCGTCACAAGGGCGAAATTCCAGAAGCAAAGATTTGTAATCAGTTGGGTATTGAAATTGTTGATGGATTGGGTGAGAAGATTCGTAGTTCATCTGAATATATTAATTCCGCTAAATAATATGAAAAAAATCCTATTCTTTATTTTGTCTAGCGTCTGTATGGCGCAAACTCCCAGCAACACTAAAACTGCTACTGTGCAAAGGCCAAATAGCTTCGGGGAAACTAAAACAGTTTTTCGCGATTCAAAAGGTTCAGTAGTTGGAACTGCGACAGCACTTAAGCCAAATAGTTTTGGTGAAACACGAATTATTTTTCGCGATGCCACTGGTCGCACAACTGGCAATGCGACTGTACAAAGACCAAATTCTTTTGGTGAACGCAGAGTAACCATCAAGCCAAGTCCCAATGTCACAACCAAAAAGTAATCAAGGAGCAGGAAAAGGTGACAAGCCTCGCCCGATTGATAGGAAGAAATATGAGGACAACTACGACCGAATTTTTAATAAAAAAATTACCGATGGTTTCGGTGGAGAATGGTCGCGTTGCGAAAGAAAAGATTGCGCTTTAGAAGTTGTTCGCCCAGGCAAAGTTCAGTGTAATCTTTGTGAAAATAAAAAGCCTTTGTAGCTCAGTGGTAGAGCAGCGCATTTGTAATGCGCGGGTCGGGGGTTCAAATCCCTCCAAAGGCTCCAACTTTTTTCTTGACAAGACCCAAAGACAGTATATACTATTGCACAATGAAAACACAAGCTATTGCCAACCCACTCATTTCATCTGACTCCATGGAATCGTCCATCATGGGAATGGACAGCAGAGGTTCCGAAATCGCGACCTTCTATCTTCGCGACAAGATTTACTCTGACAAGATTCTTGCTGTGGTCAGAGAGTATGCTTCCAACGCTCTTGATGAACACAAGAAGCACAAAATCCAAAAGCCTGTGAGCATGGGTTTGCGCGTTGAAGGTGCTGAACACCAGTTTTATGTTCGTGACTTTGCCAATGGTCTTAGCGAATTTGATATTCGCAACATCTTCGGCATGTATTTCCGCAGCACGAAGAACAAAGACAACACTCAGATTGGTGGTTTTGGCATCGGCTCAAAGGCTGGCCATGCTTACACTGACACTTTCTATGTCAAGAGTTTCCATCAGGGAGTTTGCAGCATGTATGCTTGCTCTCTCGGTGGTGGCAACACTGGCGTTCCTGTTGGTCATATTTTTAAAGTGAGCGAACATCCCACTGACCAAACTGGCATTGAAATCTCTTTGCCAATCAAGTCTCAGGATTTGGAGTCCTTTAGAACGCACATGTATTCTTTTGTGTTGTTCTCTTCAATGCCAATTGAATTTAGTGAAGATAACAATTCTTCTGTTACAAAGCCTCTCACTCCCAAGTCAATCTTGAGCAAGAATGGATTTGATTTTTATATTTATAAATTGTGGGAAGATGATGCTCCGTTTGACTATCAAAAAGAAAAGGCAATTGCTAAAGCGTATTTCCATAGTCGTTTCGAAGGCAATGTATTCTTGAAGACGGGTAATGTCACTTATGCTCGTTGCGATGATGATTTGAATTTTAAATCTTTCCGCAATCATCTGAACACTAAGTTCAAGATTGGCAGCAATATTGTAATGGCAATTCATATTCCGATTGGCAAGATGAGCTTGCCGATTAGCCGCGAAAACTTTGAGGATACTCCACAAAATCATCGTGTTATTGAGCAACTAATCTCAACTCTTAATGAGATTTGTGACGAAGAATACTCTAAGGTCAAGCCTATGAGCTTCGAAGAAATGATTGCTGACAAGGAATCTTCATTCATCAAAAGCGAAAATTATTTTTCCTTTAAGAAGTCTGAAATTCTTGGTGGAGACACTTACCGCTTTGTTCAATCCACATACAATGTTAATGATTCTAGCATTAACAAGGTTAACAACAAGCCTGTTCTTGCTCGACTGCCTAACAATGCAAATCTTTCTTATTGGCATGATGCTTTGCGCAATCTTTGCAAGAATACCAATCAAAACTTTTTCTATGTTAGTGGGAGTGTTCTTGACAATTTGAGCGAAAATACCTTGTCAAAGATCGAAGATTATTTTGATGTTAAACCCGTTCGTTCCAAGTATTTTAAATGGACCGTTTGCCCCAAGGGTACTGCGGATTTTAATACCGCTTACGAGGTTTACATTTCTTCTCCGAATCATTATCGTGCTACAAAGGCTAAGTTGAGCGCATTGGCATTGCATAATAAAATGCTTGAAAGCGTGGGGGAAGAACCAGTTAACACTCCCGAAGAGGCGCGAAAGATTTTTGAAGACAAAGAACTTATTAAAAAACACTTCGGTCTTTTCTCGATCAAGAACATTAACAATTATTCTCTTCAAAACTCAGCAAATTACAACCAGACTCGCTCAATTAAATTGATTAATAATTTGATTGCTCTTGGTTGGTTTAATGTCGAGTCTGATGAGTTTAAAACTCTGCAAAAAGAACTTGACAGTCTTACTGAGCTTAACGATCAATCACTTAATTTGGTCGCCTACATGGGAAAACTCCTGCCTAAAGCGCATCTTGAGCAAAAGAAGTATGATAAATTTTTTAGAGCGTCCAAGTCTCGCTTCAAAAAATATAATCGCTGGATTCGTAAAGTCATTGAAGATTTGCTGAAAGAAAAGAGTTTTCGCGGTCACACACTCTCTCTTATTGAGATTGGCTTCCGATACAGCTACAGCAACTCTCAAGCATTTACTCGCCAAGACTTGAGAAAAATTCTTCGCACAAAGTAATTATCCCCTTGACAATCTCCCCTAACTGTATATAATATAACCACTATGCAATACATCATTAACAACTCAAGCATGATCTTGTTTCTTGACAACAAGCCTATCAAGATCAGTAAAGACTCCCGCCAATATACTCAAGTGATTGAGAAGTTGGACTTGCCTCAAGAGCAGCAAGAAGCAGCGATTCGTGCGATTCTTGAACCTATCTCTGGAGTTGGTGAAAAAAATGGATTTAAAATCTCTGCGGATTCTGTGTCCTACAAGGGTGAAAATCTTCCTCAAGTTCTCGCTGACAAGGTTCGCAGCATCTTTACTGATGGGTTGCCACTCTCCTTGTTTGAAAACTTCTGGAACAACTTGCAGAACAATCCTTCTGCAAGCAGCGTTCGGGAACTTTATGATTTCCTCGCCTACAAGGAACTGCCCATCACCGAAGATGGTTGCTTTCTCGCCTACAAGGGTCTTGACAAGAACATGTGGAGCATCAGCGGCAACAAGGAAACCAAGGTCACCAAGGGCAAGGTGAGTCTGGAAGGCAAGATTCTCAACACTGTTGGCGCTGAGATTGAAGTGCAACGCCGCGATGTTGACGATAACCGCGAAAATCATTGTTCTTTCGGCTTGCATGTTGGCAGTCTCGCTTATGCCGAAAGTTTCGCCAGAGGAACTGTTGTCGTGGTCAAGGTTAATCCGAAGGATGTTGTGAGCGTTCCTTCTGATTATAATTGCCAGAAGTGCCGAGTCTCTGCTTACAAGGTGGTCAGCATCTTTAAGCAAGAAATCACTGATTCTGTGGTTGACGAAGATGGTGAACGCATTGAAGATGAGTGCAGCAAAGAACACACCAAGTTCCTTGATCGCATTGACAAGTACATCAGCGAACAATGCAGGAAGGGAATTAGCGTTCTTCCTATTCGCAAGATTCAAAACATCTTCTCTCCGCAGTATCCTAGCCAACAGAGAGTGCTTAATGCTTTGTCTGAGCTTGGTTACAGTTGGAATCGCAACAATGATGGCGCTTATTTCATTGAATTTTACAATAGCTGTAGCGGCGATGGTTGTGATGGTTGCGATGATGGTTGTGATGGTTGCTGTGACAACGATGACAACGATTACGATTATTAAGACTAATCGCGATTAAAAAGGTAGTAAAAATTCCCTCACCCCGAAAAGGGTGGGGGTTTTTTTTATTTTGGTAGATATTCTGTGGTCTGAGTGTATATTACCTTATATGGCAATTTCTTCATCACCACAAACTTACCAAGGCATTGCGGTTGGGGCTTTTGGTGCAACAATTATCACTGGCACTGATGTTTATACTGGCAATTGGCAAGCAATCGCTACTCTTGACGCTGGTTTTAAATTAGACGCTGGCACGAAAAGCACCAATGTTGTTGGTGAAAGCTATTTAGTAGGTAAAACTTTTAATCCTCCTGCACAAATCTTAGGTAACTTTACTGGTATTCAATTATCAAGCGGGGCATGTATTGCCATCAACGCGGTTTAAAAAATAATTGAAATATGTTGAGAATTGGATTGGGAATAGCGGCGAGTTACTATGCCTTGGGAAAGGCTAGTGAAATTACGCCTGCTGCACCAACAACTACAGTTGCACCAACAACTACAGTTGCACCAACAACTACAGTTGCGCCTCCTACGACTACAACAATACCACCGTCACCACCGCCTGCAACAACCACGGCTGCACCGCCACCCCCGCCGCCCACAGTTTATTCTTTAACAATTTACGAGACTTGCGCTTTAAATTCGTCACCAACTACGGTTTATAGTTTAAGTCCCTCTATAGAAGTAGGCATTATATTATATAGCAATTATGGATTAAGCAGTCCATACGCATCAAAAACATTTTATAATGGAAATACTGCGGGGTCATGGACAGAATTTGGCACTAATGGCGCTGGAGAGATTAATACATTTAATGCTGGAGCCTGTGTTATTGCGCCACCCGCTACAACTACGGCTGCGCCAACGACTACGGCTGCGCCACCACCACCACCGCCACCTGCAACAACGGCCCCGCCGCCGCCTCCTGCTACAACGGCCCCACCACCGCCACCTGCAACGACTGCCCCACCTTAATAATCAACCCGCCGCAAGGCGGGTTTTTTATTGATTGAAAGATTTTTTTCTCAAAAGTGTAATATACATTAACACTTGCCATGAGAAAACTACTATTAATCATCCTATTTTTAATCGTTGCTACTGTGGCAGCGGGTCAAGTTTCACCTTTTTCAGCTAAAATTGACGCTGTTTTAGAAAAGCAATACAAAACTTCTAATGTTCAGCCTAAACCTTTTGTAAACGAAGAAACTTTTGTTCGCAGAGCTTATCTCTCCATCATTGGCCGCAATCCAACCTTTGAAGAATACTCAAGTTACCAGAAAGTAACAGTAGCAAACAAACGATTTGAGCTAATTAAATTTCTTTTAAAACATCCTGGCTACACATCTAACCTTTATAATTTTTGGGCAGACACTCTCCGCTTGAGAGAAAGGCTAAACAACTTGAATAATTTCAACGGTGGTCCATACATTGACTATATTAAAGACTGCATCGCCGCTAACAAACCATACAATGTTTTCGTTAAGGACTTGCTTCTCAGCAATGGTAGTTACTACGACAATCCTGCCACTGGTTATTATTATCGCGATCTTGGGATGCCATTAGACAACTTGATTGGAACTGGCAAAGTGTTCCTTGGCACAGACATTGGCTGCGCCCAATGCCATGATGACCCGTTCCAAGACTTTACTCAAAGGCAGTTTTATGAAATGGCTGCAATGTTCAATCAGATTGAACTAAGAGACAGAAACAACAAAGAATTTCGGGAAAAGTTCGCCTCCCTCAGAAAAGAAGTGGATGAGTTAATCAAAGCCGACCCCATGAAGAATCGCGGCTTGAATAACCAAATTAATAATTTTGTTCGTGCAACTCAAGCCTCTCTTGAGATTCAGCCAGAGAAACAAATGAAGCTCCCGCACGATTACAATTACAAAGATGCAAAGCCACTAGATGTAGTAGCACCTAAAACATTAGATGGCAAAGGCAGCATCGCTAACAAACAAGATTTAAGATTGGATGCCGTCAATTGGATGGTGAATCCGTCTCATCCAACCTTCACAAAAAACATTGTGAATAGGTATTGGAAGTGGGTATTTGGTAAGTATATCATTGAAGAGTTTGACAACATTCACGATTCACAACTACTAAACAGCGAACTCATGAATATACTTGCCAATATTTTTGTCGAAGTAAAATATGATACGAGAGAGTTTCTTTATGCACTTTACTGCACAAAACTCTTTCATCGGGAAATGTATGAAGGCGCATTTGCAAACGCAGAGAAATTTGTGTTCATTGGCCCTGTGAAGCAGAGACTAACCGCAGAACAGATTTGGGATTCTGTAATCTCTATCGCTAACGAAAAGCCAGAAAACTTCACGCTAGAATTCCACACTTCTTACGCTCAACTCATGAAAACAGGATTGGAACAACTCACTGTTGACGGCATCAAAAAGAAAGTAGAAGAATACAACACAGTGATGCGCGGCAAGTATGAGAAAGCTCCAAAACTAGGAAACATTTATTTGGTCAGAGCATCTGAAATCAATGACCAAAATCCTGCAAACACAGCATTAGAACAACTTGGTCGTTCAGACAGAGAATTGATTCAAACATCATCTTTAGATGGTAGCGTAACGCAAGTTATTTCTTTTATGAATGGCCAGCTTGCCAGCATTGCTATTAACCCCAAAACGGTTTTGGCGACCAACCTTGCTGGCAAGTCCCCCTCAGAGAAGATTGATATGATCTTCAAATCCGTATTAGCCCGAAAGCCAACAATAGATGAAAAATCATCCTTTGCTGGTGTCCAAGATGACGATATTATTTGGGCGTTAGTAAACTCAACAGAATTCAAATTCCAAAAATGAACACATTTAATCGCAGAGATTTTATTCTCAACTTAGCTTCCGCAGGACTTGGCGTAACAGTCCTTCCCAATATTTATGCTGCACCGCTACCACAGAAGGCAGAACATATTATTTACTTGTTTATGAATGGTGGCATGAGCCACCTTGATACTTTTGACCCCAAGACCAACGCAGAAGTAAAAGGAAAATTCAATGCTATCAACACAAAAGGCGACTATCTTATTAGCCAACACCTTCCCAAACTCGCCAAACATGGCGATAAGATGGCAGTAATTCGCAGCATGATGGTTACCACTGGCGATCACGCTGGCGCACAATACATTCAACGCACTAGCTTCAAGAAGATTGGAACTGTTGTTCATCCCAACCTTGGCGCATGGATGTGCAATCTCAAAGACGATAAAAAATTAAAAGCCATTCCTGAGAATGTTTTAATCAGCGGTCCAGCCGATCATCCTGGCGCTGGCTGGATGCCTAAAAAGTATTCTCCGATTCCTGTTGCTGACCCTATGCGCGGATTGGACAACACTGTATTGAAGAATAAAGATGAGTTCTCCAAACGAATTGAAATTCTAAATAAATTAGAACGCAACGCACAAAAGAACATCAATCCCGCTGTTAAAAGCTATTCTGAGTTTTATGACCAGACTGTTCGCCTACTCAACAGCAAAGATTTGGAAATCTTTGACTTGAGCAAAGAAGATGCCGCAGTTCGCGAAAAGTATGGCAACAATCGTTTTGGCCAAGGTTGCTGCCTTGCCAAGCGTCTCATTGAAAAGGGTGGATGCAAGTTCATCGAAGTTTCAGATGGTGGATGGGACACTCATGTAAACAACTTTGACGCTCTTGAAAACAAACTAGAAGTTTTAGATACTGCGCTCAATGCTCTCATCGAAGATTTACAATCATCTGGTTTGTTAAAGAAAACTCTTATTGTTATTGCTACAGACTTTGGCCGCACACCAAACATCAACATCAACGATGGCCGCGATCATCACCCAGGCGCTTTCTGCGGCGTTCTAATCGGTGCTGGCATCAAAGGTGGGCAAGCCTATGGCAAGAGCGATGAGAAGGGCATGAAAGCAATAGAGAATGTTGTTTCTCCACAAGACTTCAATGCTACCATTGCTGCTGCTGCTGGACTACCAACAGAAGAGATTTTGATTTCTCCCGAAGGTCGCCCATTCAAATTAGCTGACAAGGGCAAACCGATTTCTGCGCTACTCGCTTAAGAAATGGTGTAATGAAAGAGGGGCAGTCCAAATGGACTGCCCCTCCCCCTTTTTATAAGGTTTTAAATTAAATTAGCGTGAGCAAGTATGAGGTCTTGTTCAATGAAGCTAAAATTTCGTCACGAATATTGAGAAGATCAGTGTTACTAGCAAAATAATTTTCATAGCTTTTGAGAGTCTCAATTTGATTTGCCAAGATGCCGCGAAAATCAGATGTGACAAGATTATTGAAAGCGAACATTTCTCCTTCAAAGTCTAGTCTGCCATAAATGCCTTGATAGGTTTCTACAAACTCATCAATTTTATCGCTCAAAGAGTCATAAAGATGGCCAAACGCTTCATGCTGTGCGAGGGAATATGTTTGCCAATGAAAAATTTTAAATTGGTTTTGTAGGTACATGAGCTTGGTGACTAAAGCTGCGCGACCAGAGGCTACAATCTTTTCGGAGAAATCTAATTCGACATTCATACTATATTTGAATATTACACTTGACAAAGGCGTTTTCCATTCTATAATTTAGTACCCATGCAAGCCCTCACTAAAGACCTGCTGAAACTATGGCATAAATACATTAGCGGCTATCATCATAAAGATCGTGATTGCCACTTTTATATTGATAAAACAACCAAGTTCTCAACTTATGGAGAACAGGAAGTAAATGACGGATGGAGATTGCGTCATGAAGGATACATAAATAATACCGAAGAATATTACAATTCTTTTGAAGAAGCGGAAATTGGCTTGCAGAATTTTTTAATTGACAATATTAGACTTGGACCTAAAGATCAAGATTATGATAATCTTATGAATCTTTTGAAAGAAATTCTAAACAAGCATAAACCAGAAAGTTGCAGAGCTTGTGGAATGAATAAAATGGGCGCACATTGCGTTGTTGATGACTGCTCTTACAGAAGGTTCCAAGTGTAATAGAATTATATGTCATTTTCAAATGTTGGAAAAGTTTGGAGTCTTGATGGATTCAAAGAATACATCAGCAAGATGCCTGCAAATTCTTGGGCAAAAGCAGTTTGTTTGCATCACACAGCAGCACCAAGTTTAGCGCAAAGACCAAAAGGTTTATTGGCGCAACACATTGAAAACATCAGAAGTTTTTATGCCGATCAGTTGGGCTGGCGCAGCGGTCCACATTTTTTTATTGACGAAGATCAAGTTTGGGGCATGACTCCAATCAATGAATATGGCGTTCATGCTGTTTCATTCAACCGCAATTCTATTGGCATAGAAGTTTTAGGCGATTATGACAGCGAAGATAATGCTTCTGGCAGAGGACTTGACTGCTGGCTCACTGCAACCAAAGCAACAAAAATTCTGCTCGACTATCTTGGCTTACCAGTGAACGAACAAACTGTTTTGTTTCATCGCGATGACCCAAAAACTTCCAAGACTTGCCCAGGGCGCAAAGTCACAAAGCAATGGGTGCTTGATTTAATTAACGACAAAATAGATTTTAGCGAACCAGTTAAAACTACTCAACTTCCCAAGAAAGAAGTTTTTGTTCCTGCTTATGAAATCCTAATCAAGAAAGGGTATTCAGATGCAGAGATTCGCGCCTCATTAAAAGTAAAAGGCGGCAAAGTGTTCTGGAAAGACACTTGGTTAGAGAAAGGGTACTACGATTCGCAGAAGCAAGCAACTATGATTGCAGGCAGCGAGTTGATTTTAATTCCTTTGAAGTTTTAGCGTAATCAACAGTGGGAATTTTATTCTCACATGAGGCTAAACTAAATATGGACGCGATTAATAGAATCAATTTCATTTGGTGATAGTTTAAGAATTTGTCCACTTTGAGGCTCAATGAAGAATGGGCCTTTTTCTGTTAAAACAAAATTAGCAGCATGTTTTACGCCATCGTATCTGAGATAGCTGAACTCGCCAACTGCTAAACCGTCTGCGTTGCCACCAGATTTAAGATGGCAAATCTGAGCGAGTGTTTTAAATTGTCTGGCAAAATCTTCGCAGTCAAATTTCTCGTTCCAATCATAGACTCCGAGTTTAATAAGTTCCTCTCTGTAGAAAGAATAAAAATCATTTAAAATCCAAGAGAGCTTAGGTAAATTGTATTGGTTGTCACCAATATAAACATTGTTTGGGTAGAGTTTTTGAATCCAAGGAATGTTGATAATCTCTTGTCTTGTGAGAGTTTTCATATAATATTTTACATTAAGTAAAAAGTTTTTCAGAAAAAAGATTGACTAAACCAATTCCCACCGTATATTGATGTATGAAAGGCAAACAAAAGGACAAGCAAGCAACTAACGATGTAGAATTTTACCATCGCCGTTGGCAAGGTAACGGCTTCCACTCTCTCAAAAATAAGATAGGTGGAGCTTTCGGTATCACTAAGAAGGAATGGCATCGCATGATTGAAGATCGCAACCGTCAAGCCAATCTCAAGAAAAAGGATAAGAAGTGAGCGCAAAAGAAAGCCCAATCTATGATCGCGAAGCATTGCGTTTAATCATCGCAGCAATGATTTTTGCTAACCACCAATCTACATATTCTATTCAACAAGCAGTTGATGAGGCAGAGGCTTTGATGAAAGTTAACTCTCTCAAAGAAGAATTGCCGCCGCCTCCACCGCGCAGATTTTATAAGGGTAAAAAAAGATTTGAACGCAGCTAAAGTTTTGCGCTTGTAGCTCAATGGTCAGAGCAGGGGACTCATAATCCCTTGGTTAGGGGTTCGAATCCCTTCGGGCGCACCATTTTGGGAGTGTTGCTAATATTGGCCTATGGGCGAGTCTTATAAACTCGTAACAGCACCGACTAGATAAGTCGGCGTAATGTGGGTTCGATTCCCACCACTCCTACCACTTTTATGAATGTACATCCTCTTTGCTACTGCGACATGAACGAACAAGAACTGCAATCATTTATGGAAAAATCTCTCGTTGACAAACAAGAATTCGATCTTCTTAAAGAAGAGTATTTGAAGCTCTATCACATCTGCGCTGGCATATACTATGCTCGGATTGGTTTGGACAGTGACAGAGTGATTAGCGGTCTTAATGAGATTGATAATTATTTTCGCGAAGAAAATTTTAATTAGCAAAAAAACTCTGGAAGTTCTTCATTTTAAATTTATTAAATAATGCCATGAAATGTTCAACTAAACTCTGCGGTAATACAGCAATGCATTACAATCAAAACACGCGAGAGTATAAATGTAAGAGTTGTCGCGAAAAAAGGTTTGACAGACACTCACTAGCATGGTATGATATTTACATGAGCCAAGACGAAGAAGATTACATTCAATATCCTAAACCAAAAATTTATGAACGATACAGTGTGTTGAGTTCTTTGAATGGTGGAACTTGGTTGGTTTGCGACAGTGTAGAAGATCGCGAATTTGATTTCGAATCAACAAACAAACAAGAAGCAGAAAATGTTTGTGAGCTAATGAACCGAGCTTTTCGTAATGGGGTCTTAAATGTTCTTGATTCTATTTCTTCCTTTGAAATCAATGTTCGTAGGAAGCATGGTTTGTAAGATTTAATTATCTACTGCGGTTGGCTAGGCCTGGTGGTCTGGCGAGTCTCATAAGCTTGCAAGCAGAGTTCGATTCTCTGAGCCGCGACCAAATTACGAACGCGATTTTTCGTAATATTCCCAAGAACGCACACGGTTGAGCGGGCTGGCTGTTAACCAGTTGAATGAGGTTCGACCCCTCACTTGGGAGCCAATTTTTAAGGGTAAATAACTCAATGGTAGAGTAACGCCCTTTTAAGGCGTAAGTTGTGGGTTCGACCCCCACTTTACCCACCAAAACTTTCGGGTAGGTACTCAAGTGGACAACGAGGGCAGACTGTAAATCTGCTGGCTATGCCTACGCTGGTTCGAATCCAGCCCTGCCCACCATTTTAAATACAATAATTAAATGACTTTTCATCAATGATTCCTGCAAAAGCCCCACTATACAGAGCGCATAAAATCGTTTTTGTTACAAACAAAAGTGATGCGACACTCAGGGACATTCTACAAAGTTATGTTGTGATTGAGTTGTCAGAAAACACTTTTCGCGTTGTTAAGAATGTATTCGGCTTCTTGGATGATTCTGCTCAACCAATCACAGAATTAGCATCTTTTGTTTCAAAAATGTATGAAGAAATCAAACATAACGACATTATAAAAAGTGCAATAATTAAATGAGCGCACCTTTATTTCTCCATCCATCATCGCAAGCGATTAAACTAACAAACATTGCCGCAAGAATTTAGAGTCAGAAGAGGAAAAACTCTGGAAAGAAATCAATGAATAAATATAAACTTACAAATCCCAAACCTGGTTCTCTTTGGCTGGTTGTTGTTGAATGTCGCTACAATGTAATTGCAGTGTGTACTTCTGGTCAAGGATTTTATATTCCTGGCCAAGAACCTTGCTGGCATTTCAGCCATGTTGATTTTTGGATAAAAGAGATTGTTCCAGAAGAATGGGACACAGATAACAGTTGACTAGATTAGGAACCGCGCTATAATAAAGACATGAAGTACAAACTTACTAAGAACACGAAAAAATACAACGGTGTCACTCTGTACCAAATCCAAGCCCTAAAGAATTTTGGTATTGTTAAAGCTGGAGATTTAGGTGGTTACATTGAAAAGAAAGCTAACCTTAGTCAAGAGGGTAACGCATGGGTTGGTGACAATGCAAAAGTTTATGGTAATGCAAAAGTCCTTGAAAATGCGTTAGTCCTTGGCGCTGCAAAAGTCTATGGCGATGCAAAAGTCTATGGCTATGCGTTAGTCTATGGCGATGCAGTAGTCTCAGACAATGCTCAAGTCTTTGGCAATGCAAAAGTTTATGGCAATGCAAAAGTTTATGACGATGCGTTAGTCTATGATTATGCAGAAGTCTCAGGCAATGCGTTAGTCTATGGTAATGCAGAAGTCTATGGAAATGCAAAAGTTTATTGTGATGCACAAATCTGTGGCAATGCAGTAATTTGTGGCAATGAAAAAATTTGTGGCTACACATTAATTTCAAGCAATAAAAAAGTTCAGAATACACTGCCTGAGATTCTTTCTACTTTGCCAAAAGAAGTTACAGCTATTACCATCAGCGGCAAAAATTATAAATTGGAAACAAAAACCGAGTGGGTCTTGCAAGATTAACTTGTTGACTTCTTTAGGAACCTCGCTATAATCAATGTATGAACAAAACCCCTAAAACGCCTGCCGAAGTTTTTCGTTTCGCAGATAACAGCATCAACGAGTTAACCAGAGACATTGAGGATAAGCTTGGCATTGTTCAACAAATTAATGCTCGCACTGCTGACGCTTTGACAGACTATGAAAATGTTCTCAAAACAATCGCTAAACATTCCACTTGCAAAGCTAGTAAAGATGATGCAAAATGGGCTTTGAAAAAACACAAAATCAAATAGAAAGTTTCGCTATAAACCAGTTGACTAAATCAGGAACCTCGCTATAATAAAGACATGAGCTTCTCAGTAATT
>JAAOEI010000564.1_pt1 | contig 14187 bp, 23 predicted proteins | sample 7059261 | NCBI WGS metagenome assembly JAAOEI01 (sample SAMN14008812, study PRJNA610033) | viral metagenome | isolation source: viral particles filtered from seawater | place: China: Hangzhou Bay, Yangshan Deep Water Harbour | collected 2017-10-31
CCCGCGATCTCTGCAGGCGCACTCTCAAACGCTGCAGTGCCATTATACGCGAGAACGCCAGAAATGTCAAGGCTGGCCGCAGCTCCCGTAAAGCTGGCCGTGCCATCAAAGGTTAGCGCTGCCGTTCCGGCAAGACTTGCTGCCGCGCTTGTAATCGATCCGGTGCCGGCAAAGTCCAGCGCCGCCGTGCCTGCGATCTGTGCAGCGGCTGTCGAGAAATTTCCGGTGCCGGCATAGGTCTGGTCGCCTGTGCCTGCCAGTACCGCTGCGGCGGTCGTGATGCTGGCCGTCCCATGATTGGCCGCATAACTTCCGGTCCCGGCAAATGACGGCGCCCCAAATCCACGAGCATCAGCGGTTGTTTCCCCGGCAATCGCCTGATTGGCAATGGCCGGATAATTGGTGCCGATGCTCCCAGTCCCAGTGAACAACGTGGCTCTACCTACTGTTCGGGGTTAGGCAAGGCTTCGCCAATAATGGCCGTGATTCTGGCATCGGCATCTGCAGATGTGGCCCAGACTGCTGGAACGGCGGCGTGACGCACATACTGCCAGCCTGCCTGGAACTCGCGACTTCTCGTATTCACCTGCTCCCCAGCCAGCAACACATGATGGGCATGACAGACCAGCGGATCACGAAGTGCCAGTGTCGCCAAGGCCAGATGCTCAGATGGCGTCATATTTCTCAGGATATCCCGTGTGCGCATCAGGCGTGGCTCTGGTTCAGGCACCACGGTTGCCAGCTCTTGCTCTGTCGGCTGTGGTCCCAGCAGGTCGCTATCCCAGTGCTCAATGTATGGACCATCTCCATCATCGCGCAAGGTATAGTCCTGCCCGACCTGCCCGATTACTCCACGCTGGCGCAAGACCGATTCAACTGATGCGACACTGATCATTAGCTATTCCCCACATATGTCACAGTCATCGACACATTTTCTGGACCTGTACGCGTGTTCTGTGACGAGCCTGTCGAGTGATACGTGTAGAGTTCCAGGTAGTCATCTTTTGCGAGTTCTAGCTGCATGGCAATTGCCGGTTGCAGCAATGTCGAGGACCCTGCGCATGTGGCCAAAGCTGCGACAGCCCCATTCTTGTAAATGTATGTGGCCGCAATGCCACCCGCATTGCTATAGCCTGAGATCGCGAACACGTCGTACCGTCCCGTCCGAGGCGCGGTGAATCGATAATTGGTCGTGGAATCAAAGAGTGATCCGTAATCCCAACTTTCTGAGGCTAACTGCACCTTGGTGATTGTAGCCGTAGAAATACTTTGGACAGTGTTTCGGTAGGCGCTCGCAGAGATAGAGACCTTCTCATTGACGATGCGCCAATTACTGCCATCTGAGACAACCGTGACGAAATCGTTGGCCCGATACAACGCAATGACGCCGCTCGCTGCCCCATTCACCGTCTGCGATGAGGTTGTGAGGATCGTTGGCCCCAAATTATTGGAAACGGTTTTAAGGATGGTAATGCGCTGTGTATTGCCAACAGCGGTCGGCAACGTAATGTCAAATCCTGCACTCGTCGTATTGCACAGCACGACAACTTCTGGGCCATCTGCTGTCGAAACAGTATACGCGCCAGTTTTTGTCAGTACATTGAGGTCAATGTAGGACTTGATGTCCGTGAACAACGAGTTGTTCAGGATGGTGACGCCGTTTGTGACTGTTGGCCACGTGGCCATGCGTTAGCCCTTGTTCTCGGTGTAGGTGAAGCTGGTGACGCTGACCTGCGCCCCACTACTGATTGCCACGCTGTTGAGGACGAGGTCTGCGCTGCTCGTGCCCACGCTGCCATCGAAGACGACCGTGGTGCCATCGCTTTTGAGGGCGCGGAACCACGAGGCCGTGCCCGTTGCATCGGCACTGGTATCGGCCGTGATGGCGTTCGCGGTGGCCACGCCCGCGGAGGCCGCAGGGAATGCGGTGGCGTTGAAGCGGAGTTCAGCCAGCTTCGTCTGGGTCGTGATGGCCGTATCGGCCGTCGTCGGCTGGGTGCCGTCGTAGATGCGGAGGTAACCGTTGTCGAGGAGGTCACAGACGGCATCAGCCGCCGCATTGACGGCCGCATTGGAACGCTTGGGATTGAGGGCCATTAGCTCGGTTCTCCTTGGGGCTCAGGCACAATGCCTTCCACGAGTCCTGTCTCGGGATTGCGCTTCACCACGTAGCGCACGGGCATACGAATTTCATTATTGATGAGCAGGGGCGGTGGCCCTGCCGGTTGCGTTGAGAGTTGCGCATCTTGAGATTCCGGTGGAGGCGCAACGGGCGGGGCTGGCGGCGGCAGAATGGAGGCCAGCACTTCATTGATGGCTTGTTCCAGGCCATATTCCCGGCTCATCAGCTTGGCATCGTCCGGGTTCAGGTAGCACAAATGGACCAAGGCATGGAAGACATTAAGTGCCCAGGCCGTGTGCGTCCAGCTTTGCGTTTCTGTGGACTTGAACAGATCGACGTGCGCTTCCCAGTGCAGCTGATGGTTTTCCCACGGCTGCGGCTTGGGCACCGTCTGGCCGTCCAGCATGGCAATATTTTCGAGTTGGGCCTGCTCCTGGTCCCGCTGGTCCCGTTCAATGTCGAAGTCCGAGAACGACATACGGAGCATGTCCTGGACCCGCCGCTGCGTCTTCGGATCCGGCGGAGGCCCGAACAGGCCTTCCGTGAACATTTGCCGAATTTGGTCGATACGGGCCGACCGCAACTGCGGCATCATGGTGTCCGGCTCGATCCGAATCTCCGCATTTTCGTCAATGGTGTCTTGCGAGAACTCGTAGACCTCGGGGATATTGGACCGGCCCGCAATGCTGACCATCCGGCTCACCGTGTAGAATTGCTTCATCAGGTGGCGAATTTTCAGGTAGGCCTCTTCCAGGGCAATCGCATTGCGCTGAATGGATGGCCCATGCACTTGATCGGCCGCTTCCTGCAAGAGTGACGTTTGGAAGCCCGAGGACGCCCCGCCCACACCACCCATGGCCGCGGGATAGATGAACGTAATGTCATCCATTTCTTTGCGGATGGTCTGGAGAATGTTCCACGCATCGCCAATGACGGAGGAGGGCTGCAGGAAGGCGGGCATCGGAATGCCCGGAATCCAGTTGACGTTGAGGCGCTCGCCTGCCTCTGAGGTATAGGCTTCATCGGACAGGTTGAGTTGCTTGGGCACGACGAGCTTGGGGAAGAAGTGCATGGCGAGGTTCTCGCCCATCTTCGACCGATACTCGTTGTATTCGGACTGGAGCCCAATCATGCGCTCAATGAAGGCATCCGGCCAGTATTGGCCCGGCGCCGCATCGTCGGCAAATTCAATGAAGGGGTAGGGATTGCGGGTCAGATGGGTGAACTGGCCGGGCAGACTGTCCTGCTTCTGCAGCAGGGTGTTGCTCGCGACGACGACATAGCGTCCATGCGGGAATGTTTCGTTGGGGGCAATGAACCGTTCGATGAGGAGGGCATGGGTCGGGAGCGTGCCATCGTCGGTGACGGCGGACCGGCTGGAGAGGCCCTGTTGACGGGTGCCCAGATCGGCGATCTGGCGCTGATAGAAGAAGAGGTCGATGTCGCCAGATTCGGGCGCAATGCTGCCCTTCTCGCGATTGTAGCGGCGTTCGATATCGGCGGTGGCCATCAGGCGGACCCGTAGCATCTCTGGCTGATTTGCCATCAACTCAATGCCAGGGTCCGCCGGCAGGATTTCGAAGGCCGAACAAAATTCGACTTCGACTTCGCCCGTGATGGGGGCGAGCTTGGAATCGAGCTTCGTCGGAGCATGCGACACGGCGTCGTCATCCCAGCGAATGGCCCAAAAGGCTTTGCCAGTCACGGGCACCCACTGCATGACCTGCACCCACTTAGCGCGCAGAGACGCCTTGCGCGTGTAATATTCTAGGGCTTTTTGGGAGGCTCGCGCATTGAAAATATCCTCTCGGTCTGTGGTCGCAGGAATGACCGTGGGGTTGGGTGGGATGCGCGTGTACTTGGCGACACGGGCCACATACTTTGGCTTGATGTGATTGATGCGAAAGCGTTTCCGGTGTGAGGGTTCGCGTTTGACTTCGAGGCGTGCGAGGTCGGTATTCCAGCGCACATCAGGGAATCCCCGCAGGGCTGAGGCGTTGAGATACCACTGCACTTCGTAGGGTCGGCGCAGCAGCCGACGCGTATCGTAGGCCTTGACCGTTTCCGCCACCAAGGCGGCATCGGACTGATCAGGTGTGGTCTGTGCCGTCTCATCCATGGGTTGGCAGGTCCTTCAACATGGTCGTCAGCTCGGCCTCGCTGAGTGGATCCCAGGCTTCGAGTTCACGGGCTGCACGGATGGCGTCTCGTTCGTCTGGCGACGTCGAGGGCTGGGGCGTGGTGCTGGGCTTGAACATGTCCAGCCACGATTGGAGCACGTGGGCTTGGGCCGTATGCGCCTCCAGCATCGCCTCGATGAGGCGCTGCTGTTGGGCCTGCTGCTCGCGCATGAAGGTGAGCAATTCGGCTGTTGTCGTGCGTTTCATACCCATACCTCGGCTCGGGCCTCTGCGGCTCGGCGTTTCAGGCAGGCCATGCCTTCATCAAAGAGATTGGTTACCTTTTTGATGGGCGTGACGGATGGATGGGCCATCAGGGCCACCGTCGTGCCCAGCGCGATGACGGAGGCGACGTCGTCATGCTTGCCCGGCGGTGCGGCAATGGCCACGCCGCCCATCGCATTCAGCTTCTTCTGCAGTTGGGTCAACTGTTGGTAGATGACGGGCACATCGAGGAGCTTGAGTTTATGTGTGCGCAGCAGCTGAATAAGCGAGCCATACATTTTGGCCTTGGATTTGCCCGTAAAGTCGTGCCCGACAATGGTAAAGTGGTGCTGCTGCGCCAGTTGCTGTAGGGCTTCCAGCTGGTATTGGTCCGAGACGACGTGCGTGAGATTCCAGTCTACCACATCTTTGGCAATTTCTGCAATGATCACTGAAGGGTCCAGGCTCACTTTGAGTTTGCGGTCTGGCGTCCACGTCTTCAGGGTATCCTGGACGATGGTCCCATCGGACTCCATGTGGAAGATGGCAAAGGCAAACGAGTCATGCCGGAAGGCTGGGTCCATGACGCCCACATATTGTGGGGTAATGGGACTGTTTGCGCCGATTGGCTTCCGTGTGGTGATGCCCGTCTGGATGGCGGCGGTCACCAAGTCGGGCGGAATGAAGCCCGAGATGGCGGTTACGAAGCGTGCCAGGGATTCGCGAACAAAGGCTTCGGGGTCTTCGGCCTGGAGTCGCGCCAGCTTTTTCCTGGTGATGCGGGGATTCTCCATGGCCGCGGTGCTGGCCTGCAGCACCAGAGTCTCGTCAAATTCGCCACGGTCTTCGAGGGGCAGCCGGCAGCCCCCCGTGCCCGCCTTCCAGTAGTCCCAGAGTAGCCCTTCTTCGGTCCAGGGCGTTGAGATCAGGATTTGCTTGGCCCGTGGAAACTGGAGTTGCGCATAGCTGACGGCACGCTGGACTTCGTAGTCGGGGTTGGCCGCTTCGGAGGTGCGATACCAGAAGCCCACCTCGTCGGCAATGACGACGGGCATGGCAAAGCCGCGACCGGTCTTGATGGCGGGCGGCTCTGGCAGCACCGTCATGCCATTGCTAAATTCAATTTTGTCGCGGGAAGCCGTCTTGATTTGCTTCGCAATGGCGGGGCTTTTACCGGCCATCAGCGCAATGTGGCCCATGTTGGCCTTGGCCGTGGCCAAGTCCTGCGCAATGTAGGGCACAATGACATCCTGGCCTTCGGTCACATGCTCCATGTGGCCCCCAAACAGGATTTCGTAGAGGGTGACAAAGGCCGTGATGGCCGCAGACTTCCCTGCCCGGCGCCCCAGAATACCGACGAGGACGCTATACTCGTGTGGCGTATAGGGCCGCGGCGTAATAGTTTGGGGGTAGCCCAGGGCATCATAGGTCACGTCATCATTGAAGATGGACCAGATGGCCAGATCCCCAGGATCGGTCAGGGGCTGCCCGTAGAAGGCTAGAATGGCCACTTGTTGTGGCCGTGACAGGCTGTCCCAGCAGGGCTTCAGGAGTTTGGGATCGGCAATGACCTCTGGCAGGGGCAGATAGGGGATGGCGTTAGCCATTCTGCCCTGGATGAATCAGGCCCTGCCGCACCCGTTCGAGCACCTCGGCTGTGCAGCGTCGATGCGCTTCGGCCTGATTGGTGTCGGTGACTTCGATGGCATGCCCGTTGACATCGGTGTAGGTTGCCAGATAGGACTCGCTGCCATCGTCGTCAAGGAGTGTCTGGGTGGTGATGGGCAGCTGGTAGCGCCCTTCCAGCACGGCCTCGTAAAAGAGATTGTTTCTCATACGGCCTTAGCCTGCTGCTGGAAAACGATCTTCGCGGCTTGCCTCGCCAACTGTCGGCGCAGGGCTCGTGGCAGGCGCTGGATCTGCGGATCCTGCTGATAGTGCTGCCGGAGTGCCCGGCGTCTCGGTTGTCGTCCGTTCATGGGATCCCTCCTCTGGGGTGACGTCGATGGTGGAGGCGAGCAGTTGGGCCTTGTCGCGCTTGGCCGCAATGTAGGCCGCTAAATCATCGTCAGCGGCTCTGGCGACGGTGCCCGGCGCCGATTGGCCGGTGCGCAACAGGTTCAGGCCCTTGAAGACTTCGACGGCAATCTTGGCATTGCCATCGGCCAAGGCATCACGGATGGCCGTGTGGGCCAGTGGGATGAGTTCTTCAACAATCTTGTCTTCGTAGCTGGCAAAGATGTCGGCCCGCTTGGCCCAGGTCAGGGTACGCTCAACGGTATCGACGGAGCAGCGAAATTCATCGGCCAGCTCGCGATTGGTCATGTTGCGCATGACCTTGCCCTCGACCATTTTCATGGCCCGCAGCCGGCGGAACTTGGGTTCGTTTACAGCCATGGGTGAAGGGGGGCGACCCGACCCACCGCCGACGAGGCGCTGGAGGAGGGAGGACAGCGGTCTACGGTGTGGATCGCCCCTGAACTCATTGATCATTATTATACCATAGGTATGGCGTGAGTGCAAGTTTTGTGGAGGGCTGGAGTTTTCACCAGTCTGGAAGGCCGTGAAAACTGTGGAGGGTGAAAATCGTGGAAGTTGTTGATAGCGTTGGAGTTAGCGGATTTTCATGGTGGTGAACACGTGAAAATGAAATAAAATGAAAACTTCTGTAAGTGCTTGATAGGATTGGGGTTAGGGGATTTTCACGCGTGATGGCAAGGAGATTTTTTGGTCGTGGTGAAAACTCGGAAGTCCTGTGTTTGCAACAGGTTAGAGAAGATTTTTGAGGATTTTCAGGTGCCCTTATAGAGCGAGTGAAAACTCGCGTCTATGAAGGGGGGCCAGGGTTCCCGAACGGGATAAAGGGGTAGAGAAGAGTGTGTTGTGGGGTGGGATATGCCCGAACGGGAAGGGCGAGCGAAGCGAGCCAGCGGGCCAGCGAGCCAGCGAGCCAAAAAATTTTTGAAAAGTTGCCCCTCCGGGGGGTCAAAATTTTCTGGGGGGTCTTTTTCTCTGGCCCCCCCCCTCCCCCCGGGGGGAAAAGGGTACCCCGCCCGGCCGAGCGATGCCCAGCCTGAGAGCATAAAGAATGTTTATGGAATTATGCTAGGGCCTACGGCCCTAGATTTTGATGACTCAAAATCCTCCTTTTGAACCCTCAAAGCCCCCAGCATAGCGTCGAGCGCCACAATGGGGAGGGTCCACATCCTGAGATTGAGTCTCAATATTGCGACCCATTCGATCCATGCCCGGAAGCGAAATCCAAATATTTGGATCGCCATCCAACTAGATGGATTCCCACCATGTAAATCTTACACACCTACCGCATCTCGCCTGCACCCATAACGAACCCTTATGCCATCATCAAAAGAAAAACGTTGCATCGCCCCGAAACATGCTAACCTTCCCATCGTTGTTTCACGGTGAAACAACGAAACGATCATTGACAATCGAACGACCAGGACGGAGCCCATGCCGGGCGCCCGTCCATTCACAAACTAAACAATCCGAGGTAACTTACATTATGACCACGAACAACGCTATCTCCGCCGTTTCAGCTGCCATTGTCGACGCTATGGGTAAGGTCGAAACACTGCGCGCGGCCGTCGAGTCTCTTCGGGCCACGCTGCCCGGCGGGAAATTCGCCGATAAGGCGGCCTATGCGGACGCCCGAAAGGTCGTAACGGATGCGGCCGTTGCCGCGGGCTATTCTCCAGCAGCTATCCGCGCAACCTTGACCCGGGCCGGATTCACAACGCTCAACCCAGATTTGAAAGTACGCGGCAAGGCAGGCGGCCGCAAGGCAACCAAGGCGGCCGACAAGAAAACAGCAGCAGCGGCACCGAATCTGAAACTGTCGGCGGCCGAGCTCGAATTACTCGAAGCCTATCGGCGCCACGATGCCGCAAAGCTCCGCAGCATCGCCGACACCGTAGCGGCCGCAAACGCGAACAGACGCCGCAAGTAACACACACACTCCCGCAACAATGGGGGCCCCTTCGGGGGCCCCTTTTTTTTTCTCTTGTTTAGCGTCTCGGCCCAGGCGATAATCTTCAGGTCGGGATCTTTCACAACTAAATACGACCGAACACGCCGATAGTTCGTGCGTCAACGGGCAAGATACGCGGTCGCTGGTTTGTTTCACGCTGAAACAAAACCGACCGCGTAAATCCTGGCGACGTTCAAACACTATCGGCCGCAGTCTGAGTACTCGCACAAGCGGCGACAATGGGCACGTTGCGTGCCCCGAGCCCAGGTTTACCTGCGACGAATGGATTGTTGGCAATGCGTGCAAGGTCGAACGAACCGAGAGAAGGCGCCGATGGCGCATGCTGAGAGTCTCGGTTCGTTTCGCGTATCGGACCACTTCCACTTCGATGCCCGAAACGAGCCGACACGCTCGTGGTTGTTTCATGTTGAAACAAAACCCCAAAAGGAAGGACGCCATGATTCACCGAAAGGTCCGCATGCCGTGCGGACTGTTCGATACCACCGGGCCGGGATACGGTCGCGCCCGGTTCCGGCAGGATGGACCCCTGCAAGCGGGTCCCTCCGAACGGATGGACATACCCGAGCGAGGACGCGGTCAGGGCGCCGAATTGGCGGCGCTGGCCGACCGACGCCGGTTTATCCGGGACTGCACACGGCATCCCGGCCTCGCAGGCCCATCCGGCGGGCCGCGTCTGGTCGATCACCGACCGCCCCGATTCGTCAATCGGCCCATCTGGGCCTAAGGGTGACGCGATAAAAGGAGACATCCCCATTGGCTATATCCCCACCCTCGAAGACTGGTTCAAACACATTCAGCCCCAACCGTGGATGAACGCCCCACGCAAACTCTCGCAGGAGGACTGACGATGCCCATGATTACCACCAACCAATACAAGCTCAACAAGTCCCAGTCATTTGACTGGGTCACCGCAGGCCTGAACCTCGCACCAGCGGACGAAGCCCGACTCGCCACCGGCCGCCCGGACTTGCCCACCCTGTGCCCCAAGGCCGGAGCCTGTGCCTCGGCCTGCCTCAAGTTCGCAGGCATGAACCAGATGCCGACCCACGCGCAGACCCGCGTGGCCCGCACCGTCCAGCTGCTCGACCACTGGTCGGCGACCATCGCCCAGCTGACTCTCGAAGTCAGCCGAGCCGCCTCGCGAGCGCCCGAGGGCCGCTTCGCCTTCCGGCCCAACCTCCTCAGCGACCTACCCAAGCTGGCTCATGCCCTCGCGGATGCCCTGCCAGATGTCCAATTTTACGACTATACCAAGCTGCCCAGGCCGTGGCAGCGGATCCGCGCCAACTACCACCTCACGTTTAGCTACAGCGAGCGCAGCTCGTGGGCTGAGGTCGAGGCCTGCCTCGCCCACAATATCAACGTGGCCGTCGTCTTTGACCGGGTGAAGGGCGAGGACCTGCCCGCCACCTATCGTGGCATCCCCGTCATCGACGGCGACGTGCACGACCTACGCTTCCTGGACCCGACCCCGGCCCTTGTCGGCCTGCGTTTCAAGGGCGCCCGGGCCAAACTGCCGCCGGCCATCGCGGCGGGCTTTGTCCTGGAGGCCTGACATGCTTCGAGCCATCCTCGGACTGCTCGCCCTCACCGACCTCTGCCTCGTCGGAGAGGTCACCATCCTTCAGGTTGCGTGCCTACTGGGCGCGGCCATCTACAAAGGAGAGTCCTACAGAGTATGATTGCCATCTGGAAAGCCCTTGTGTTGCGCCAGCCACTAAGCTATGCTGACGCGTGGCTGGCACGTGGACACTATGTGTCTGCGCAATCACTCAACTATTGGAGGCGCAAGTGGATTTCATCCTGAGCATGACTGACACCAACGAACTTTTGGGAGAACTCACCTACAGCAATTACAAGTTCAACCGTGAGCGGTCTCCGCAGACCATAGAGACATGCGACTGACGAAAACCATTCGGACGACCGAGGACTGGTATCCCACCGTGGACGGACAGGTCAGGGTCCGGTGTGAACGCTTTGACCCGCCGAACATGGGGGCGCGCTGGCTCGTCTGTGTCTGGGGTGGCGATGACTTCGGCTATGAACGGTTCTACACCGACGACAGCCCCTTGCCGCTGCTGGTGTATGCCTTGATTCAGGACGGCACCACGCAACGGCAGCTTGACGAGTGGGGATTGCAGCGGGTATAGCCGCGTCGGTCTCACAGGGCACAGGAGGGGCATCCGTAAGGCGGCTGTGGCCACGTATCTGCGTTAAAAGGAGCACACTATTATGGGTCTCGACATGTATCTCGTGAAGAAGACGTACGTCAAGAACTGGGACCACATGTCGCCTAAGCGGCGGCATACCGTCACGGTGCAGGGTCCGTCCGCATCGGCCATTCAGCCGGAGCGTGTCCGCGGCATCGAGGAAGAGGTGGGTTACTGGCGCAAGGCGAACGCGATTCACCAGTGGTTCGTGACAAACTGCCAGGGTGGTGTGGACGATTGCCGGGAAGCCTACGTCTCACAGGACCAGTTGAAGGGACTGCGCGATCTGTGCCGCAGTCTGCTGAACAAGAACGTGACGCCCGAGACGGCGCTGCCCACCAAGAGCGGGTTCTTCTTCGGCGGGACCGCGTACGACGCGTACTACTGGGAAGACATTCGGCAGACGGAAGCTCTGCTGACAGGGCTGCTGGAGGAAGACAACAACCACGCCGACTTCTACTACCGATCAAGTTGGTAACAGGGAGGACACAGTCCATGATTGATGAACCAGACCCCGGCCTCTACGCCGACAGGCCAGACCCCGACGACGATCCGTGGGACGACCTCGATATCTGCCCACGCTGCAGGTTCGTCCTGCGCCCTGGCGAGTGGCACGACCCGGCGGAGCGGTGCAGTCCGCTCGACGGTCCGCTCCGCTACACATTCGAGCATGTGCCCTGTGAATCATGCGATGGCATGGGGCAGACTGATTACAGTCTGGTGATGTGCCAGACGTGTGCCGGTGCTGGCACCTACCTACAGCACGTCACAATCGAGGAGGAACCATGTCCCTGAGCTGGAACTTTACTGACTGCCCAGACAGCACGACGTGCAGAAGCAAAACCGAATGGCCAGTGAGTCAAGCCATTATCTGGCTGCTCTTGGCCGTCGGGGTGCCGCGCTTGAAGACCGACGACGACATACGGGAAGCCTATCGTCGCATCCAGGCCTACGAACGTGTGCGTGGCAACTGGCTCGGAGATCGTGCCCTTACGATGGACGATCTGCAGCTGCGACGGGGTTTGCGCACGAACGCCACGAGAATCACGCCGGCGGCGTGGGAGCGCAAAATTGGCCGGATTCTGATGGATGAACTGTAAGACACAACAGGAGGAGACGATATGATTCCACAGCTGATGACGACGACCCCTGCCGAAGGCCTTTCGACCCGCTACGGCTTCATCTCAACCCACCAGACCCTCCAGCCGTTCCTGGACGAGGGCTACACGGTGACCGGGGCCATGACCGTCAAGGTCCGGAGGCGCCGGGCTGAGATGGCTCCGTATGCCAAGCACCTGCTCAGACTGCGTCCGGCGCAGGCCCCGACGACGGTCGGGGATGTGATTCCCGAAGTGGTCCTGATCAACAGCCACGATGGGACGAGCCGTTTCACCCTGCTGGCCGGGCTCTTCCGGCTGATCTGCTCCAACGGCCTGATCATTTCGGATGTGAGCCTGGGGGGCTACTCGTTCAGCCACACGAAACTGCAGGCGAGCAAGGCCCTGGACGGCGCTCGGCAGTTGGCCGTCTCAGCACAGGATGCGGCGACCCGTCTTATCCCGTCGATGCAGGCGCGGACTATGTCGCTCGACGAGTCGCTGGAGTGGGCCTCGTCGCTGGGCACAGCCTATCGGCCCGACGATCTGCTGATGATTCGCCGGCCGGAGGATGCCCCGAACAATCTCTGGACCGTCTACAATCGGGTCCAGGAAAACCTGACGAAGGGCGGCAACCGCTTGCTGGCTCCCGCCGGACGGGGACGCCGGTCATCTGGCATTCGGAACATCGACCGGACAGTCACCATGAACACGAACCTGTGGGCCTCCGCCGTGGCCTATCTGGAACGGTCTTAGTCCCACGATGGGACGCACCAACAGCACCATCGAGGAGGCCCTCCGCGCGGCGGGGGCCGTCCTCGTGCGTCACAACAAAGGTCGAACATTTCGCTTGCCAAATGGCCGATCTTTCACCTATCATCTGACCCCGAGTGACCGCGTTCGAGGAGAGAAAAATGCCTACGCCCGCTTACAACGTGCCCTCGCCGATCATGCTCGACATCTTCCCGCCACAGCCGAAGTTCACCGGCGGCAAACGTCCACTGATCCAGTATCGCGACGTCGCTGACTTCAAGGTGTGGCAGTATGAGTGCCGCACCGCCGAGATGGCCAACAAGATCCGGAAATCTTTGGCCTATCAGGCGAAGAAGTCCCAGCATGTCTACCGGATCATGCGGACTGGCTGCGTCGTCACCTTCCAGAGGATCTCGTAATGGAGAAGCCACGCACCCTCCGGGACGACTACGGCGAGACTGGCATCATCCAGAACCTGGACGACCTGGATCCAGACGTCTACTGTCTGGAGCATGGGTTGCCACTGGAGCGCAACGACTACAACATGCTGACTGGCATGTGTGCAACATGCCGTGACAATTATGAACCTCCAGCGCCGACATTTGATGAGGCGCTGACACGCAGGCTCAACGCATGACCGTCGACGAACAGCTGTTCTGGGCGGCAACCTTTGGCTTCTGGGCTGGCTGGACGCTGGCCCTCATCTGGACATTCTGACCATGACTCAACGAGACCTCTTTACATGTGTGCGCAGGCTGGGACTGAAGATTCGCAAGACATCCTACGGAGACTATCGTGTGACCATTCCGAGCGAAAGCCTCGCACGAGAGGAGGCCCTGGCCTACTACACCCATGACGTGCTGGACGCCTACCAGACGGCCTGTGCGTTGGCCCAGAACGAAATCGAAATTGCTTCGCAGGAGTAACGATGCCAGAAGGCATCACGCCAGGGTGCGCACACCAGACCACAGTCCCCTGGGATTGCGGTTGTGCGTGGGGGTGTGCGATGTGTGCGTTCCATCGGCAATGCGTAGCGTGTCAGAGGATACTTAAGTAACCAAGACGTTGCGAGGAGTGTTGTGATGTTCAAACTGTTTACGCAGAACAATTCGGGTGGACACTTCAACCACGACCCAAGGCGTGGCATCGGACCCTATGTGATTGTCGAGGGCACCGATGAGGAGGATTGCGTTCAGCGCGCCGAGGACATCGGGCTGTATTGGAACGGCGTCGATGAAGGGTCCGACTGCGAGTGTTGCGGGGATCGGTGGGACACCTATGGGGAGGTGTCCGATGAGCCCCAGGTGTATGGCGAGCCAGTGAGTCAGGCCCGGGTGCGTCGAGAGGGGAAGCCCCTGGGCTACATTCACTACCTCAGTGGGGGCGTAGAGGTATTCTGATGAAGATCACGCTGAACCTGGATGAGACCTGGGCGAACGAAGAAACGATTTCTACTGCGGTGATGGATGCCCTCCATGCAGCGATCCGCGTCGAGGTGCAGCGCATCGTGAAGCAGATGATGAAGGAGCACGAAGCGGCGATTGCTGGGGTGGCAAAAGCCCGGGCAAGACAGCTCATCGCCGAGACACAGAAAGCTCTGAATGACCTGACA
>JAAOEI010000566.1_pt1 | contig 14132 bp, 20 predicted proteins | sample 7059261 | NCBI WGS metagenome assembly JAAOEI01 (sample SAMN14008812, study PRJNA610033) | viral metagenome | isolation source: viral particles filtered from seawater | place: China: Hangzhou Bay, Yangshan Deep Water Harbour | collected 2017-10-31
GTGACATCTGGTCCAGAGGATCGCGCGTGTTCCAGCCGCCCGTAGGCGACGGCATGGATACAGTCTGGCCGGACGGCATTTATGACCGCGCCGGAAAATTGCCGTCCGGAATGTTCCAATAGTCGATGTATCGGAACCCGGCCGCCTCGCCCGTCATACTCAGCTTTGACAATCCTCCATCCGAGGCAAGCGCCGTTTGTAGAAGGTGGTCAAAAGTGGCCTGTAGCGCGCCGGTATCCATGCCCTTGGCCTGGAAGAACCGGAGCTTTAACCCGGCCACCATCAAAGCATCAGGGTATACGCAGGTATCGGTATCCTGCGAAAAACGCACCTTGGGATTGCCGTTGCTGTCAGTGGCCCAATACTGCGAGTTGTATTCATAGACCCACGTCATCGCCGGGTCTGTCGTTTGCGGAGGTGGCCACACACGCCAAGCCGTGGGGGTGCGTCCTACCTGCCGCCAGTTCCGCCGAGGCGATGTCGTGACGATGCCCGATCGCAGGAATTGATCCTGCTGCGGGGATGTCGGGCCAAGCAACCGCCAGCGATTGGTGCGGTCCCACCATGTGTCACTGACGAACGTCTGGAAATCCGCCGGGATATCATAGGTATCCTTGGCGAACGTCAGGGCCACACCAGCCGCCGTGTCTGTCGCCAGTTCGGTAAGCGTCACTTGTGTCGGGCTGTCCACTGAGACGATCCGGGCCGACGTAACGATGCCGGTGCCCGTAACTACCCACGCCGTTGCCGCCAGGCTACTCGTGCCCGCCGCAATATTAGTGATGACGCCAGATCCTTCGACCAAGTCGCCCGTGGTCTGGATGACCGGCTCAGTCGTGATCACGTGTTCGGTTTGCAACGCCGTCCATGTGTTCGACTGCATCAGTTCCGTGCCCATCTGGTTGACCAGAAAGAGCATCTGTTGGTCGATCTCGCCGTTGGATGACATGACGCTAGGCGAAAGCGGGAATAGGCCAAGCTCTGCCCTGGCCGCTGCCACAATTTCGACTAGCGTCATGCCGGCCATTGTCAGGCGATCCGATACAACGTGAACGTGTTCGATGCTGTGCGCCGCGCCCGAAAGATGCCGGACGACTGCGCACGGTCACTGTCGCGGCTCTCAACCACCATGGAACCGACCAGCGTCCAGCCCGTGTTGGTCGTGATGGTAATGTCTTCCGCCGCCACAGTCGAGATGTTGATCACGACAAAGTCAAAGGCGTCGTCATCGGTCAACGCCGCCGGCATAGCAGTCTGCAAAGCCGAGGCCGTGGGAAGCTGATACGAAGCCGCCCCGGCCGCGCCCTGGTTGCCGGTGATGATGCCCGTCAGCACCTCAGCCGCCGTCAGCGTGGCGCTAGTCGTCTTCGCGGTAGGCGTGCCTTGCTTTATGATCCGCACGCCACGGGTAAACACACCACCCGCCGCGCCCGTGCTGACCGCGCCAGGCGTGAGCATGATTGAGGAACCGGCATTGCTGCCCGTGCTGGCACCGCCCGCGATGGCAACCGACTGCCCCGCACCGGCAGAAGACACGCCGCCCGTGAGGGTGAACGAAGCCGATGTCGTGCCGACGATCGAAGCCATAGTGAAGTCAACACCGGCCGGCAAGCCATTGGCCAGCAGGTTAGCCAGCTGCGGGGAAAGGCCGAACCCCATAAGGTTCGTGATTGTGGTGGCAATGGACATTATGCCGCATCCTTCCGTCGCGAGCGAGCTTCACGCAACTGCGCGATCTCCTCTTGAAGCATGGCGATTTGCGCGGCTTGCTGTTCAAGCCGCTCTTCCGCCGCCGCCGCCCGATCGCGCTCGGGAGCGGTTTCGAGAAACTGACGGGCACGCTCCACCATGTCGCGCCAGCCCATGCCCAGCGACGGACCCGCGCCTTCCGACACGCCCGCCAGTTGTTCCACAGTGTGGATACGTGCAGCACGCAGCCGGTCCACAATGTCAGGATCGCGCGGATAGATGAACGTGATCGGGTAGCCGTCCGGCACCTGCTCACGCTCGGACTGATACAGGTCCCACTGCCGGCGGAACCGCATCTTGTCTTCGTCGGTAGCTTCCCGATCCAGCACGTGCAACTTGTATTCTGCCGGCCGGAAAATGCGGACATAGTCCTTGGCGATGAACGCAGGGCCGCCATTCGCAATGGCCGCCGTCCCGTTGCGCTCGGAAAACCGATGGAAGGTCACGTGTAGCTCTCGGTCGCCTTTGTCGTAGACAACGCGACCGACGCCACCCGAACCCCACTCGATATCCGTATGCGGGGTAAAATCACTCATCAGTCATTGGCCCCCACGACCGGGTTTGTCAGGATCGCGGCTGCGGCGTTCGAGGCGGCCGTAGCGAGAATGTAGATACCCTCGATGCTGACCGACGTTCCGCCGGATGCCGTGCTGGTCAAGCGCCCGCCCGTGGCAGACGAATGCAGCAGGGTGAACGCAGACGAAGAGGTCGCGCAGTTGATGGACGACGCATAACCCGCCGTCTGCACCCACACATACTGGCCCGCCGTGCCAGTCGCACCCGCAACGCCGACAAGCTGGCCACGCTTTGACACGCCCAGCGTGTTCGTGAGCGCCTTGATCTCCCACGTGCTGTTCGTGGTGACGATCACGCAGTCACCCTCGGTGCAAGTGGACGACGTTTCCAGCTTGCACAGCACCCAGCGGCTACCGTTCGTGCCGAAAACCACAGTGCCCAGTGCGATCGGAGACCCGGGATATTCCGGTGTGGACGTCGAGACGCTGAACGCGGTCCCGAAGTCGATGCCCGAGTTGGGCGTGATGTTGTAGAGATTGGTCATTGATGCCTCCTTAGGCCACCAGAATGCCCTGGAGGGCAGCGTTCGAGAGGGTCATGTTGCCGGCCCAGCCGATCAACTGAACCATCGCATCCTGATTGACAGACACGCGATCATCGCCGATCGGCACGCAATTCCGCTGCGAGTGCGGACGATAGTGAATGAACTTCGAGTTCAGAATCCACATCCGATCCGCAGGAGCGCCACCCGTAGCGCCAGCGCCGGCCGTGCCAAAGGTATTGCCGTCTGAAGTGCCGCCCTGAAAGCCGCCATCCAGCACAACGTCCATACGCTTGCCAGCTCCCATGTAGGACACAAACGGGAACTCCGACTTGGTCAGAGGCGAGCGGTCATCCTGAATCCGCTGGATCGCCTCAAGCGACGCAACGAAGTAGGAATACCATGTGCTACCAGTGATGGCCAGATCGGGACCATCCGGGCCACGCTGCAACTGAACGGCCAAGCGGTTCATGTAGTCGCGGATATTGGCAGCCGAGACGGTCGCGCCACCATCCGAAAGGCCCTGAAAGCGCTTGTTCTGCCAGAACGCCCACGTCGCGCGGTCAATGCCGCCGACCGTGCCAGAAGTGGGAGACGCGGACACCAGCGCGGCAAGCCCGTTGATCTGCCCCGACAGCGAACCATCGGAATACATATCATACGCGATGCCGTTGGCCAGCGTCTGGTCCGCGTTCTCGATCCGGCTTTCCAGCAGGTCGATTACCTGCTCTTCGCCGGCGTTCTGAAGCTGCTCAAGCCCGCTGATGCTGATCGCCACGGCCATCTGACGGATGGCAAACTCGGCCGCCGTCATGGTGTCGGACGGCGCGATGTTCAGCAGTTCATAGCCGCTATACCGCGTGTATGTGCGGTTGTTGGCGTAGTTGATCTCCTGCACGATCGTCCGGCCGCCGGAGAAGGGCTTGATGAACTTCTTGCCCGACATATACATCAGAAGGGCATTGTTGCGCGTCACGTTGTCGGCAAGCTTGCCGGTTCGATTGCGCAGGGTGGTCGTCACGATTTCCGAGAGATTAGGGGAAGCCATTGCCTGAGTGTCCTATGATGTTAAGCGCTGACCGCTCGCATGGCTGCGCGAATTTGCTCCCGTAGTGGCAGGTTTGACACGTCGAGGTCATGCCCATTGACGCCGCCGGCCGCGACGCTATCGCGCACGCTACGGGCCGCATTCCGCGCCCGTGCCGCCGCTTCCGCGTCTGCCTTGGCCTTGGCTTCCGTCCGCGCCCGCGCTTCAGCCTCAATCCGCTCTTTCCGCAGGTCAGGATCAGCCCATACCGCGTTGTCGTAAGCTTCTTTCAGCGTCATTTCGGGGCGAGCCGCCATGAGATGGCCCATGGCTACGCGGACTTTGTCAAAGTGGACATTCCGGCTATCGGCCCGGAATGCGTCAATCTCTGCCTGCACGCGCGCCGCCTCACGCTGCTCTGCCTGCTGCCGTTCCTGGTCCTGTCTGGCCAGGATGGCATCTAACCGAGGGTCGTGAAACTGCGCCGGTTGGGAATGCGCGCCAGCTTGCGCCAACGAATTGATGTCCACGCCCATCGACTGCGCCAACTGGCGCAACGCATTGACCGGATCGGAACGGATTGCCTGCTCCCACGTCAACAGGCGTTCAACCGCCTGGACCGGAGTGATACCCAGTTCTCTCATCCGCGCTTCATGCGGCGCCACGACTTGCCGGAAGTGCTGAACCTCTTGCGTTTCATCGGCCCGCTGTTCCAGGGCCGCCCGCATGTCCCGTTCGCGTTGCGCGACACGCGCCTTCGCCTCGGGTGTCAATGCGGTCCATTCGGGTTCGTCCCACGTGTCGGGACGTTCTACGGTTGCATCTTGGGCCGGAGCAGAAACTTCCGGCGCAGCTTCGGCGGCTGGCGTCTCTGCCGGCTCACGAGGCGCGAAACGCCCCCGTTCATCGCGGTCCCGCTCAGCTTTGGCGCTATCCTCATAGGCGCGGCGGATCACATCGCGCAGGTTATCGCCGGCCGGCGCTTCGCGCTGCGCCTCGGGTGCATCAGCAACGGGCGCGGCTTCCGGCGCTGCGGCTTGCTCTAGCGTCTCGCTCATTCGGCATACTCCCGCACTTCCACGTCGGCAAAGTCGCCTTCGTGTATCGACGGCAGTGGATCGGGCTTGTAGCCCTGCTTCAACATGCTGATTGCCTCTGCGATATCAGCCTTTGTAACAGCGGGCGTATAGGACCGCGACTGCGCGGTCGGGGCATCCGTGCCCATTTCGGTAAACCCAAACTCGCGATTCCACCGCCGCCATTCTGACTTGCTGTCCGTTGGCTTTTCGGAACCTGGATGAAACCCGACAGACATGCCGTCGCGATGGATGGCCGGTGCCACGGAAACGCGAGGCCTACGGATTGCCACACGCCATTCGCCGTCATGCCAGATGTAACGCGCCATGCCGTGTTATGTTCCCAAACTGAAGGGGTTTGCAAGAAGATTGTCCGTCAATCCGCATCATCCTTAGCTTCCGCCGCTTCGCGCGATGCGTCAACCTTCTCGGCTTCAACGGCAAGCTTGGCCCAGTCGTAATCTTCCGTGTGTTGCTGCGCACGGGCCGCCAGGTCCGCGTCCTGCATGGCTAGCACGTGATCCGTGGCATCCTGCGCATTCTGCGCCTGAGCTTGCTGCATGTCGGCATTAAGCTTGACGCCAGCCATCTCCGCCTCGATCTGCTTGATCTGCAGATTCGCTTGCGCGATGGCTAGATCAATCTCGGCCTTGCGCATTGCGGATTGCGCCTTCATCCCCTCAATCTGCATGGACGATTGCATCTCGGCTTGCTTCATTTGCATTTCAGCCGCCGTGCGCTGCGCCTCCGCCTGCGCCTTAATCATGTCTGGCGACGGCTGCGGAGGTTGCTGCGCCTTGGCTTCAAGGAACCGCTGCAACTTGGCAACAGTATCCTCTAGCACAGTCTCAATTTCCAAACCGATCGGGAAGCCTCTGACGCCAAACATCATCATTCGCCCAAGCGCTGGCGCCAGAACGGGCGCCAACTCGGGCGGGATCATAACGGCACGCTCAATAAACCCGCCCACGGCTTCAAGAAACTGCACCCTCGCCGCTTTTTCCTCTTCCTGATCCGCCATGGTCGTGGAACGGTCTTCAATGTCGATCTTGAAGCCGCGCAACCGATCGTTGCGCAGAAGCATTACCGCATGGTCAAACAACTCCGGCGGGGATGACTTCGCTTCCTCCGATGCGTCCCAATTGCTGGCGGCACGCATGGTGTCCGGCGTGAAGTGCTCTGCGATGATCTCGCCCGTGATGCGCAGGACATCCCGCACGAACACCGCCATTTGCATTTGCCGATCCGACAGCCGCAGTGTCGCATAGCGGCCCTTGGTGCGGATTTCCGTCGCCGTCTTGTCCGGCCCGACCGTTTCCGCGCCTCGAATTACGTCGCTGATGCCTGTGATCTCATACAGGTCCGACTTTACCTGCGCCCGCGCCTCGATCAGCGTTTGCATCGTCTGCGCCATCTCCAGCACGGGCAGCAGTTCAATCGCCGCGCCAAGCCCTCCACGCTGCGCGAGAGCGGCAAAGTCCTTAACAGGGACAAGCTCATTTTCGCTGTTTTCGCGGAACATGCGGGCAATCTCGGGGAACGCCCCGTTATAGACGCCTGTCGTCTTGATGGCCTTGGTCAGATTCCGGATGCGCGCCGTCAGTTCGTCGAGTTGCTCCGCCTGTGCCGAATACTCCTGATAGTCGGGCACCGGGACCAACGTGCTGTCCGTCAGCGTGGCATACAGCGGTCGCGGGCACGGGAAGAACGCCCGCAGGTTCAACGGATCGTCAATCTCGTCCAGAACCTTGTCATATCCTTCCGCTATCCACAGGACACGCCGCGTGCGCTTGTCCCAAATCTCATAGACCACAGCGCGCGATAGCACGTCATACGTCGCGTTATCCTCGCGATTGAGCGTGCGACGTCCTTCCGGGCGATAGTTCAGCGGGACGTCCATGAACGCCCGCCCGAACCGCTTCACGCCGTCGTCCTGCGTCATACGGACGCGCCGCGCCACCCATGATACACTCTCCCAATTCGGCGCCGACGCATGAAGGAAATCGGTGCGCCTTACGAAGTCCCATTCGACCGCTTCGTGTTCAATGCGCTCGCCTAGTTCCTCGCTTTCCTCGGTGACACTAAGCGACTTACCAATTTCCGCTTCATACCGCACCCACAGCGTCCCGCGTCCATACAGCAGATAGTCATTCCGCACCTGCCTGCATCGCTCATCCAGGCCATACGCCTCGATTTCATGCTGTATGGTCCGGCGCAGGATCATGGACGCGGCGCGGCCGATCGGATCGCTGTCCTGAAACGTCCGCGCGACAACCGGAACCGGCGGACGCGCATAGATGGCAGGCTTCAGCGTCTCGACATTGGACCATAGGATATTGAATTGCACCGCACGTTGTCGCGCGCCATGCGTGCGCGACCTGTATACACGCTCAATCCGGTCGCACGCATTCCACCAGTCGTGGCATTCCTCGCGCGCAAGGTCCAGTTCCGCGTTCCAACGGTCTACCTTGCTGCGGAAGTCCTTGACCGAGGCAACGCCGATCGCGCCCGCGCTGTCACTCATTACGGCGATCCTTTACCTGCGCCTCGATCTGCTCCCGCATCCGCTGAATGACCGGCGCGGCCTTGTAGAAGGGCGCATTGGCCACGCAATCCAGCACAAACTGGACCATATCCTCGGGAAGCTCAATTTTGATCAAACGATCCTCACTTGTAGCACAGAGCCGTTACGATACACCTGCCCGACAGCCACGCCGCCGGCCGCTGCCGCTGCGTCATTGGCGTAGGACGTTGACCCTTGCACACCGCTAAGCATAATCGGCCCGCCGCCAGGCTGGATGCTCAGATCATCGCGCGCCGTCCACACCTGGTTGATAGTCACAAACTGCGGGATAACGCGCGCACGGATGCCATACAGAATGCCCGACGACGACGCCAAGCCGCCGATGATGCGATCGACGATGACGGCTTCCGTATTTGTGTTGTAGATACGCACCCACGTAGATACGCCAGTCGCTGGTATGAACGTGAAGTCGTTGGCCTGATTGCCGCTGTCGGCGGTATATTCAAGCTCAAACAAACCCCAATCGCTCGCGCCCTGCGTGGAACCGACCATGACCCACACCGTTTGCTGGTGCGTGACGCGGATCACATATTCGCTAAGGGCTGTTGTCGTGATCTGCTGGTCAATCGCCGCGTAGTCCGTGCCGTCACCGATCAACGTGACACGCGACGATACCCACGTTGGCGTTGGCGCCGTGCCGTTTGTGACCCAATACCAGCCATTTTGCAGCGTGTTTTCAGTCGCCGCGATCGGGTTGCTGGTGAAGTTGCCATTGGTGAACACGTCGAGATAGTCAGTCGGCACGCCGGGAAAAGCCGATGTCGTGACCTCGCGCGTAATCGGGTCATACGCCGTGATGGTCCGCGATACGCCCGCTTGCGATCCCGTCTGGTATTCCAGCAACCGGCCCACATAATCGGTGGAGGACGTGCCCGTAAGCTGCGTCGGGTGCACTGTCGTTGTCGCTGTGCCCGTGACCACATAGCCGATGTCGCCGCCCATGGCCGGATACATACGGAGCGGGATGGGGTTGGACGGCGTGGCGCCCTTCACCACAGGCGGCGTGAGCGCCTCAATGCGGGTGTAGGACGTGCCTGACACCGTAATCGCCTTATAGGTGCCGCCGTAGTCGTCATACAGGATGGCATTCCGGATCGGCGTAAAGCCAATATCCCCGGAGATGATATCCCCGCCGCCAACGGTGAAATCGTAACCCGTAGGTTGCCCCGTAGAACCGTCCACCGTCAGTTCCACGCCCGCCGTCGTGCCCGTCAGGAATGCCGTATGGACCCGCAACGCGCCAGTGCCGGGACTGCCCAAGTCCCCGCCGTCAATGTGCCCACCTGGCCATGTGATGGCGTAATCGGTGAACTCGGCATCCCGCAGCATCAGCCCTGACATTGCAGGCACGATCGGCTCGTGCGTGCTGCCCTTCATTCGCAGGAACTCGCCTTCAAGCGGGTCCAAGCCTGAAAACCCCTGATTGCCAACGCTCACAATCGACTGGTACCCCGGCGTAAGCGAGCCATTCCGCTTGCTGTTCAACGCCTCGAACCGCTCCGTCGGAATCAGCCCTTCGATGCGGATGACGTTGAACGCGATCCCCACATGCCCGCGTGCGCTTGTGCCCTCCGATATGGACAAGCCGCCCTCAAAGTGGCGCACGTTGTTGCAATTGTAGGCGTCGTCCAACAGCGAGATGATAGAGTAGTAGTTAAACACGGACCCGACCGCCGTCGTGTCGGGCCGTGGCGCGCCAAACCACTGCGTCTTGCGCGTGGTAGCGTAGAAGATCGAGACGGACGGCACGCTAGACCCGCCAGCAGGCGGCGTAAGTTGCTCGACTGGAGGCGCATCGTCAATCCATGAGCCGCGCAATACCACGCGCGCGCCGCCCCAGCTATCCGCAACATCGCCGCCGACACGGCCGGAGCGAGCCGTATACTCCCATAGATACACAGCGCCTGGCGTGTTGCTGCCGGTTGCCGGATACCCGACAACTTGATCATTGAGCATAGACACGCGGCAAATCGTGCGTGGCGTCACGACGCCATCTTCGCGCGTAGGCGCAATCGTCATCGCGAATGGCGCGGTATCGTTAGAAAACGATCCTGTCATGCGATACGGGCTTGCGTCAATATATAACGATGACAGATCGTCCCACAACGGCGTCCGCCAGTCCGTGCCGTCGTAGAACTCGAACGCCTCGGTATCAGTCGCAAAACCGAATAGGCCCGCCCATGGCTGCTGCGGCCTGTAGGACGTTTCCCACGGCGTGGCTTCGCTCGGGCCGATCACCTCAGTGATTGCCTGCGGGTATGACACGCTGTCGGGACTGGTTGTCATCGGCGCAACCTCGGGCCTTTCACGCCATGCCGGACCGGCGGATACAACTCCGCGTCCGGCTCAATCAGCACAGTCTCAGGGATTGGATACGGCGCCGCCGGAACGGGCATGACACGCGGGCCGGTTTCGTCAGCAAGCTCACGCTCGCCAATCGCGACGTTGAACGGCTGCGGATGCGCGAAGTCCGTCACGACTTGCGCAACAGATACATCGGCACCGCTGCGGCGTTGGCCAGCGACACCAGCGAAGCCGTGGAAGGCAGAGCGCCATAGGCCAGCGTCGCGGTAAGCCCCCGCGCCGTCGCGCTCGACGTGGACGACGCGCCCAACAGATGGATGTTCTGCGACGAGCCCGTGCGACATGTCGGATTTCCATCGCACACGCCACACACCCACACCCACGCATTCGGTAGATACAGCGTGGATGCCAGCGTAATCTCATTGATCGCCACGCCCGCAACACTGACCGCGCCAGCGTCGAGGATCAGCTGGTCCGGCAGCCCGTTGTTGTTGGTGTAGATACCCAGACGGCAGTTGCCTGATCCGACCGTTGTCTCTACGCCGATGCGGTCAATCGCCATGCCCGGCAGGCAGAACGGCTGATACATCGCCAGCGACGGAGATATGCTGTTCGCCGTCGATCCGGTTTGGATCAGCGGCGACACATAGTAGATCGTGCCACTGCGCACGCCCGGTTGCGGAAACACGGACGGCGACAGCGTGTTGACAAACACGGTCACTGCGCGCGCCCTCCGAACCAAGCCGTTGCGCTCAGCGTCTGCGTCGTCGGCCCCGTCGTGGAAAACGCCAACGTCGCGCCAACGGACATTTCCAGCGGCGGATCGAACCCGACCGTCAACGTCGAATTGGCCGGCAACTGCCAGACCAGCACAGGCGTGACCGCGCCATCCACCGGAGCCGATGCCGTGTTGTGCAACATCACATAACCCGGCGTCGTCCCCGTATTGCATTGCACCATGTCAACGCGGCCAGGGACAGCACGTAGGACCAGAGACGACGCATTCGCGGCGCTAGGCGTCTTGGGCGGCGTCCCAAACGCATACACACTCATGTCTTGACACCTCGCAGATGGTCGAAGAACTGTTGCGCGGCCTTGGTATACGTCATCCCGCTTCCCAATGCGACATCCACGATGCCATCGGTCCACGTAAGAGAAAACACCAGCTTGCCATCGCTCGCGCTAAACGTCCATCCGCCTGTCACTACCGGCGGTGCTTCCTCGTCTGCCATCAGTCCCTCCATCGATCGCCAACCTCGCGATCCAGATCGCGCAACGTCATACGGTTCGTGCCACCCACTGCCAATGTCGGCGGCTTTGGCTTGGGCTTGTGCTGCGTGTCCTGCACCCAGCCAACAACAGCGGAACGCATGGCATCGGCGCAATGCGACGCCCAGTTGTGCAACGGCGCGTCGTCGAACCGCTGCATCTTCTCGTTCCATTCCTTCTGATAGGCTTTTAGCGCCTCCAGGCCGGCCTTGCACCGCACCGCGTCAAACTCGCACACGGCCAGCACCTGGCGCACGCTATTGATACCATCCATGAGCTTGTGATCTGGCGCGATCTGCGCGTTCAAGCCGTGATCAATCAGCGTCTCTACGCGCGTCCGCTTGGCCGTCCATTCAATCACGCGGCCGTCATGAGGCAGCCACGAAATGCCGCGCCGGTAGCCCTTGTCCAGCACATACCGCGCGTAATGCTCCGCGTCCTTACCGTGCGCCTCGTAATAGTCTACGAACCGCAACCGGCGCCCGTCCGTCTGGTAAAACCAAATTGCCGTGCTGTCGCGCCGGCCGATGTCCCATCCCTCATGCACGGGCAACGTCGGGTCAATGTCGAGCGGCTTGACGCGCCCTTCTCGCTCCGCTCGGGCAAGCTCCGCACCGTAGAACGCGCCAAGGATGGCTGCGTCCCACGACACCATATACTCCTGCTCATACAGCGCGCGGCCCATGTCCTCGCCGTATTGCGCCTGCAATGACCGCAATTCCTCGGCTAGCGCCGCGTCGTCAAACACGCCTGTCTGGTCCGCGCCAAGTTTGGCGGCAAAATAGCCCGGCGTGGCTTCGTAATCCTCATACGTATGGAACGCATGATTGCGCCCGCGCGGCGTCGTGATGAACAACGCCCAGCCGTCATTCTCGCGCAGGATGGGGCTGATGTAACCCCACGATGACGGATGCGACAACGCCCATTCGGAGAACACGACGCCGATCGGAGCGGAGCCTACCAGAGCGTCATAGTTATCGGACCCGACCACCTGCCACGATGAACCATTGCGGAAACGGATGAACATTTCGTTTTCCAACGTCGCGGCGCGCAACTCCTTCGGGAACGCCTCGTCGATCCGTCGCCGCCCTGTGTGCGGGTTGACCGCTGCCCAGATGGCGCGCCTTGCCTGATTGGCCTGGGGTAGCATGTGCCAGTAGTTGCCGACGCGCAGGTGCGCAGCCATGGCAGTCCAATGCAGCGCCACCTCGTCCTTGCCGGCCCGCCGATGCAGAATTGCACACGCCCGCTTGCCACCATTGCTTAGGTAGCGCCAGAGCGGCATTTGGTAGCGCCTCGGGCGCCACCCGCCGGCCGGTAGCTCTACAACGGGGGCGGTCGCGTCAAGCGGCATCGGGCGGGCGCGCCAGGTCGCGGAAATGGGTCGGGTCTAGCATTAGGTGGTCGTCGATAACCGACAGCCACCCTTGCTTGCCGGTCACCGGATGCGTGCCCCATCGTGCCATGCGGGGCTCGCCGCGATCTAGGACGCGGAACACGCGGTTGCGAGGCGCCTCTCGGATGTCAGCCCAATCGGGGGCAATGGCCAGCCACTGGCCGGCGTGGTCGTAGTATCCGTCGTAGTGGGTCGGGGCGGTCACGCGGGCTTGTCCGTCGCGTCGTCGTCGAACCGTTTCAGGACGACAGTGACGTTGCCCTGGGCCGATTGGGGCACCTGATCAGACCACAGATCGCGCCGGCGGTTTTTGAGCCAAAAAATGGCAGCGATGACGCTGTCCTTGCCATCGCCGCGCGTGGCCTTAGCGAATAGGGTGCCAGCTACCCGCGCCACGGCTTCCACCGCCGCGTTATCAAGGATGTCGCCGCAGTGCTTTTTAAGGGTATCGGGATCGCAGGAAAAAACCCGCGCAATATCGGCGTGGGGCAGGCCGGCAGCTGCCATGCCCCATATGCGGTCCCGCTCGGCCTCGGTAAACTGGCGCGGCGGGTTGGGATTGTGCGGCTTTTTCCTAGTTGGGACGCGGGCCATTAGCCCCGTTAACACGCCGCGCCGCAGGATTGCAAGACCAGCGTTGCATCGCGTAGCGGATGAAGCGTTGGGTCGGGGATAGCTGCCGCTTGATGCGTTGTGGCCTGGGTGGCGGCGGATCGTCAGTCAGCCCGGCGGCTTTGTCCGCAGCGGCCATGGCGCGTGACCAATGAAGCATGCGTTCGTCGCTGAGTGATTGCCAGTGGCGCCACGATGGCAGCTTGTGGATGGCGTCCATGCGTGCGGCGTGGTGTTCGGCCATTGCGCGCCAGTAGGCGTAGGTTTCTTTCATTCGCTGACCGGTTCGATGCAGTAGCCGCCGCAGCCATGCTCCAGGCTTTCGTGCCAGCACTCGTTGCCATCATCGTCGGTCCATCGGCCGAATCTGCGCCCGCCGATGCGTTGGCGGATTACGGTGCGGGCCGCATCCTTGGTCTTCACGCGGGCTATCCGCTCGGGAGGCATGTTCGACACGTCCGGGCCGTAATAGACGACGTGGTAGCGCATCGCTCAACCCTCCCGCCCGGCGTTGAGGAACGCGGCGGAAGCGGCCGCCATCACGAGCTTGGGGTGCGGCCGCCCGAGACCGTTGACCTTTGACAGTTCGCCATCGCGGGAAACATACACGCCGAACGGAGCGCCAAGGCCGGCGTCCAGATGCTTGTTCCGCTTCCATCCGTTGATCACGGCGGTTCCGTCCGCGAACCGGTGGATGGCGGTGATGTTCACTTCGATTTGGGTGCTGTGCGTTGTTAGGATCGTCATCTGTTGTGTCTCCTTGTCCGATAACCCGGGCCTATGCCCGGGCCAAACCTACCTCATGCTGCAACGCATTGAAGCGCTTGCACCGCGCCTTTGCCGTGGTTTTTCCCGCCACATGAGCACTCGCATTGCATCGTGCGGCCCGTAGCGTTCATGCAGCGGGCGTCACATTCGTGCATACTCGGCAACGCCTTGCGGATCACAATGCGAGTTGCCCGCACCCATACACCTAGGTCCGCGTCCCAAATCATCGGCATTTTCTTTTCGCCTTGGTCGTAGTCTGCGACCTTAGACATTACTGTCCGGTCGCCCAA
>JAAOEI010000567.1_pt1 | contig 14117 bp, 18 predicted proteins | sample 7059261 | NCBI WGS metagenome assembly JAAOEI01 (sample SAMN14008812, study PRJNA610033) | viral metagenome | isolation source: viral particles filtered from seawater | place: China: Hangzhou Bay, Yangshan Deep Water Harbour | collected 2017-10-31
TGTGGAATCAGTGTCAGAAAAAAGACCACCGCGTCTCATTTTTTCCATAATGAACTCATCCGGCAATTTATCACGCTTGGAAAAGTTGCATTTTCTGCAAGCTGCGACCAGATTGTCATCAATGTCTAATCCACCCTTTGCCACTGGGATGATGTGATCGACTGTGTCTGCATCCATGCCGCACCAATAGCACTCACGCCCATCGCGTGTCAGTATCCTCAACCGGATCTTTTTCCACTGTGCGCTGTTGCTCTTACGCTGTGAGTGTAGGCTCATCAGTACCACCCTTTGCGCTCATGAAATGCCCATGCCTTACATGGTAGATGATAACGATTTGTGATGTATTTGATGGTCTGATCAATCTGACGATATGGATCAAGATTGCGATACCACTGTGATCGCATCTGACCTAAGCCAAAGTGTGAACCATTGCGAGCTTTTGGATCCCATCGACTTTCCTTGTGGATGATCTTGACAAAGCACTGATACTGCTTCCAATCAGTGATCCTTGAATGAGCATAGAGCTTGTATTGATCTGCCTGTGTTGCAGCTTGTACGGGTTGCATGTTTATCACCGAGACGCCTATCCATAGGCATAGCGCACCCAATAGCACAATACGCCTCAGCGAGCTATCAGCGCACACGCGCTCGCTTGAAGCGATTGAGCGTACCGATGGTGTCAAGGATGAGTCAAATATGTGGATAAGTTGAGCGCGCTTTGGGAGTGTCGTCCACAGGTTATCCACAGGCATCACTTATCACCACCCCAGCCCTTGCCCTTGAAATGCACCGGATTGGCCGTCCATATTCGAGCCATCGGAATTGTGCAGCCATCGCAGTAGGGATCTCGCGCCATCACATCATCTATCGGCCGATGTACAGTCTTTGTCTTGCCACAGACCTCGCATCGATAGTCATACGCTGCCATGTGCATCGCTCCTAGCCATGACGCCCATGACGCCACATGACAAGCATTGCACAAGCACCATGCCATCGCCTAGCTTGACTTCATCCATTTTGACGCCATGATTTGTGATTTTCTTTTCGACCCTACATTGAAAGCGCAGCATCTCCATGACTGGATCTCCTCAAATTCTCGATCGGATGGAGATTGTATTGCTCCACCCAAAATGTCGGATTGTCGCGTCTGCGCCAGCGTTGATCTTTCGCGATTGATACTGGAATCCATCCTCGGATTTCATAGACAGGCGATTTGCCCGTCACTAGCACAGCGATGTCTGAATTGCGATCACTCTCACCAATGATGAGCGCACCGGATTCGTATTTGGTCCACTTGACCTCGATCCTCGATCCGACATCAGCTTGTGTCTTAAATGTATTGACAGTCGGCTTGAAATCTTTGTTGCCAAAATATCGAGCCACCACCATTTCAGCGCAGATCGATTCAGCCAATTGGCAGACATACTCATGGAATGACAGATTCTTGTCATAGCGTGATGAGTGATCCGGTCGGCCGTTGATCTCTTTGATGCGTAGCAATGCAACCTCAATCGATTGGATCATGTCATCAAATGACACTTTCATTTTCATTTGCAGTCCATGCAATACCACAGCTCAGGCGATCCCATGACTGTGTCATATCGACCGCCATCGAATCGCTTAAATGTCTCGCATCGATCGCACCACTCAATCTTTGGCGGCGCGACTTGATCTTTAACGACTGAGCCATCCGTCATAAATCGTGTGCGCTCGCCAGTGGCGATCTTGATCATCTCCATATCGGCCATCATGCTTGCACCGCCCATTTTCCGTCAGCTGTCAGGTTGTACCAAATCGGCAGACATTGATTGGCTTTCACCTTTTCTGGGCAGACATGGCCGCGATATGCCTTGCCTGTCTTTGGGCTTGTGCCTTCTTTAAGCAATCGATGCCCATGCTTGCACTGTGGAGCTTCGGCAATGAGCTCACCGCCCAGCTGATTGACAATTTCGGCAATGCCTGTGCCAGCTGTGGCGAATCCATCCTCGCCAAATGGCTTGCTCCAAGGATCATCCTCGATCTTGTCCACAAATGCCGCTGGCATCGTCTCGACTTGCTCCATGTTTTGCTTGGTCGGCCTTGTCTCAGATCCAAGCAATAATCCTGCACATCGTCCAATGGCACTTGTGACTGTATCCTCGACGAACCATCGCTTCATCGATGGATTGTAAGATTCAACGCGGCCGAAAGCGTAATCAATCGCGCTTGGCTTTTCATCCTCATATTCGCGATATATCCGGCACTCAATCAGAATATATCCGGCTTGAGCATTGAAATCGACGATCGATGTCTCCACGCGATTTGTCGGGAATGTTGCATGCAGTCTTTTGATGCGAGCTGCCACATCCTCATATCCATCCAAAAATCCGGCCATTTATTTGACCGCCTTTGTCTTGCCCATTGCCATGCCGACTGATCGGCCATGATGGTATCCGACGGATTTGCCGTCCCTATATCCCATTGAATACAAGATGCTGGCGATGGCTAATTGGGCAAGTACCCCAAAGCCAATGATTTGCTCGATTGACATTTATTGCTCCCGATTCTGGGAACTACTCAGCTTCGCTCCCTGAGATAAGGATGTGGCCAATCACCGACATCGTCAAGAATCCTGCGTGTCTGTCGGCGTGTCATGCGTAGATTTTGGCTTGTCTTTCAATCCATTTGATGCCAAGACGGATCCCAATGCCCCAGTCAAGAAAATTGTCAGCGTTGAAAGTAGCTCGATGAACGCCCGATCATTTGGAGCTTGATCGCCCAATGGCTGTGTCACAAAAATCAATGCGTAAAGCATCCCAGCGACTGAAAATGCAAATGTCAGTGCTAGGCAGACGCCAATGAATACGATGAGCCGCGCTTTGAGTTGCTCATTGGTCAAGCGTCGATTTTGCTTCACGCGGATCCTTCCCAAATATGTCCTCAGTGCATGTTCCCTGAGCCTTACATTGCGGCGGATTACACTCAGGCTTGTCCCAGTTGTCGAATTCTTGGCACTCATAGCGTGTCCATCCCTGATAACTACAAGCCGACAGCCCTAGCAAAATACCCGTCGCTAAAGCTGCCGACAGTAGTCCCCGAGTCACTTCCCCAATAACCCGAAAGCCTGATCCTTTGGATTTAACCATCGCAGAATTACCGGAGCGACAGCGGCTGCGCCAGCCATCGCCAATGTCTTTGGATCTGTTTCGCCTGCCATGTATAGCGCGAGAACTGCAGCAAAAAATGAGCGAGCCCATGATGCTGTCATTGCTTTGATTTTGGCTTTGTCCATCTTTTCACTTCCTTTTTGGCTTTTTGTGCGGATTCGATTAGGACTGGAACTTCAGGAAATTCTCCTTTGAAAGGTACATATTTTGGACGGCCAAAGCCGACAATTTCTTTTCCAATTGTACGCTGCTTGACCATGACCATGCCGCCATTGCGTTGATCACCGGATCCGCTTGTGTTGCCTTCGATGGTGGTCACTGTCTTGCCATCAATGGCTACGACGATGCCAATGTGCGAAATGCGATCAACGCCGTCATGTGGAAAATCCATAAATGCAAGATCACCGATTGCCGGTATTTCAGACCATCGAGCAATCTCCTTGAACTTGTGAGCTCCGACAGCTGTGCTGACGACTGAATGAACCTTGACGCCAGCTTGTGCCAATACCCAATTGCAGAATGATCCGCACCACGGCAATCCATTGGCTTTCGTATATTCGCCATATTTGGTGATGTTCTCCGGTGTCTCGACATAGCCGATTTCGGCTTTGGCAATCTCGATTGCGTGTGCAGCTGATCCGACTGGATATGTCATAAGAGTAAAAGTTTTGCTTCGTCGTCTGTAATGCCTAAACGCTCAAGTAGAGCAGCTTTGGCATCCAATTTGGCTCGTTTTTCAGATTCAATGACGGCTGCTGCCTGAGCATCTAATTCAGCTTGTGCTAATTCTTGAGCAGTCGCCTCACGCTCAATCGTCTGTCCTGTGACTGCATCGTGTTCAATAATCATCATTAACCTTTCTTGTACCCGTAGATGTTGAGCTCGCCTGTATAAGTTCCGCTTGCTGGATAAAGTGAAATCCCGTCAAATGATGTTTTAGTTTTGTGAATGGCTGAAAACAATCCCGAATAAGTTGGATCGGGAGCTGGATTGAATAGTGTCGTATATTGAGCAGCAAAAGGATTTCTTATATCGATATTGAAATATCCTTGATCTGCAGTTCTAAAATATCCAATTGTGCCTTCAGTCTGATTTGCAGATCCATCCGATGCCGGTGATGCTGTGCTGTATAAATTGTAAGTGTTCACGCTTGAATAAGTTGATGCAGTGTTGTTTGTGCTACTAGCTCTCATGCGATATCTAAAATATATGTCAGAAAGAGAGTTTGTCGCTTTTATTTGTATTAAATAAAAATCGTAAGTGGATGAAAAACAATTGTCAATGTTTACTGCTGAGGATGAACTAAAAGAGACATTTGTGATTTTAACTAAATCTCCAGTGCTTGCCGTTGCCCATTTCAATCCAGTTGCAGCTGTTGAATCGGCAGTCAATACTTGGCCATTTGTGCCGACAGCCAATCGTGCAGGTGTGTCTGCCGCTGTTGCAGCAATGAGATCACCTTTAGCATCAACGATTGCATTTTGGATTGCGTTGGCATCGTCTGTCGTGACCCAAGTGAAATCCATGTCAGCATTTGACGCTTTGGACAAGACTTGACCAGTCGTGCCGCCTTCGAGATCGGCCATCGATGTGTCGATGGATTGGCCAAGTGTGCGGATTGCTGCCGCGCCATCCTTGACCAAATCGGTATCGTCTGGAGTCTCCCAGCCAAAATTGGTTGTCGTTGCCATATTGTCTCCTTATGCCACAATCGTGGCTTCATTCCAGTCCAGTGTATTTGATAGCGTGTTCCAAGTTTCGGCGACACTCACAGATTCCCAGCGAGCAGCTTGCAAGCTGTAGGCCGTTGGTGAGACTGTCAAAGTCAATGCCAGCCCGTTATATGATGCCCTAAATGTCCAGCCTTCGACAAATCCTTGAAAGCGACCGCCGCCAATGTTCAATGGCAAGTCTGTGATGTCAATGGGTAGCCCCATGAATACATTGAGCAACGCATCTCGATCGCTGTCATCGATCTCAGGATTGCCCAATGGGAATGTGATCGATCTAAATTGTGGCACTGGGAATGCTCGAATGCCCAAATAAAATGCGGCTTGACTTGTGGCATCAGCTGTGTGCTCCAGAGTCGTGCTAATTGACTGCGCTTGCAATCCGTACACTGATATGGATTCCGCAGATTGGGCTGATACTGTCTGATTGTTTTTGTATGTAATCGTCACCGCATTGCGTATGTCACCGGATTTGAGCGATGTCTTGATGCCACTGGCCAGCGCAGTATTGCCGCTCACGCTTGTATATCCGTATGTGGCCAAGTAGGTATTTCGACGCGTACTGTCTGCATACCCGATTCGGCCTTGATTGTCCTCATATATGTATCCGAGCCCAGAATTGGCCAAAGCTGAGACAAGCGAATATGCATCAGTGATGCTCGCTGATCGAGCTGTCAGCTCATAATCACCTGGCTGATCAATTTCGCCAAGCCCTGAATTTTCTGCATCAGCCCATGTGGTCGTTGGTGTGTAGCCTGCCCATGTTTCAGCCGCTGGCACTTCATTCCATGTGTTGAAAAGCAACGCATTGAGGATTGTGTATATCTGATTACCATCAAAATCTTTGGCCAATACGCCGTCAGTGAGTGACTTTGGCAGCTTCGACAAAGCTCCCAGCGCGATGATTTTCATGTTTTGCACCATGCCGCCAGTGCCGGAGCTCGACACTTCCAAATCCAGATCGGTGACATATCCACCAAAAAGATTGACAAATGTGCCAGTCGAATCCTTGACCCTGATCGTGACTTGATCATTGAGCTGCATGGTCACTGGGCTGTCGTCAAAATTTAAGATTGTAAAGCTGGCATAGCCTGCAGTGGCTTGGCTGTAAATGTCAGTTCGACCGGATGTGATCGAGACATCGGCCAGTGTTAAATTGGCATAATCATTTGAGCCATTGACTGTAAGTGACCAATCCGGTGTCCAAATTGTCATGACTGAAAATTCAGAGCTCCCAATGTGCCTCGGCTGAATGACCGATTGAGCACATCGACGATCGTCCGCGCTGTACCTTCGGCATCGATCGCGCCATTGACTGTGAGATTGATGGTGTTGCCGCGACCGCCGCCGCCATTTGGGACGATTGTGCCAGCTGTATTTGGGACGAATAATTCTGGGCCGCGCTCACCGACGACATAGCTTGTGCCTGCATTGACTGGGCCGCCATTGGCTCGACCACCGCCAAAGATATTGTCGATCGCACCGCCGATGGCCTGTGTGACTGGATTGTTCTTGATAAAATTGACAATCGCTTTGATGGCGTTGAATGCCTTATTGACGACATCGACAAGTCTTGCAAAATTGTCGATGACATAGCTGATTGATGTGCCTACAATCTCAAATGCTGTGCTCAGTAATTTTCCAATAACCGGAGCAACAAAATCGCGAACAAATGCTGCAATTACTTTGAACAAAGCCAGCAATGGCTTGAGCTTTTCCTCATTTTCAGCGATCTTGCTTGTCACTTTCTCAAAAGCTGCTCTCATTGCATTTACAATTGGCGTCAAAACATTGCCTATTGTTGGAATCAGAAATTCAGTGATAAATTGCCAAATGGCCTTGAATGTAGGGATGACATAGTCGCGAATATAGCCTGTGAGAGCTTGAAAAATTGGTGTGAGCTTTGGCCCTAGCTCCTCGGACAATTTCTGCACCGCTGGGATGACTGTATTGACAAAGCCGCTGACCATCGGCGTGATGGCATCGAGTACAAATGAGCCGACTGTCTCTTTGCCTTCATTGAATGCCACTTGTAGCCGCGCCATCTTGCCTTGGAATGTGTCAGCTTTTTCTGCCGCTTGGCCGCCAAATGTCTCAGCGAGCTTGGCAGTGATCTGCTCCATCGACATTGTCTTGAGCTCGGCAGCTGATAGCCCAATACCTAATTTGGCTAGCGATCCGGCATTGCCTTCGGCAGCTTTGGCCATTGCATTTGTTACCGCTTCAAGCGACTTACCAGATCCAGCGGCAACATCGATGGCCACCGATTGCAACTTGAGAGCTTCATCGGCGTCATTTGTGGCGCGTACAAATCGCTCAAAGCTTGGTCTCAATTCATCATCGGTGATTCCAGTGAGCAATGATGTTTTGGTGATTTGTGATTCAACGGCTGCAATTTGCTTGGCCGTTGCTCCGGTGACATTCTCCAAAGTCGTTGCAAGCTTGGCCTGTGCAGCTTCATCCTCGATCGCTGATTTGACGCCATCAATGAGCAATTTGCCAGCGTAGGCAGCGGCAGCGACGCCAGCTGCAGCAAAAGCCGCGCCAGCCATCTTGCCGAACTTGGCGACCTTACCGCCAAAGCCTTCGACTTCACTTGATGCGCCATTGACGCCTTTGCGTAGGCCATCGAGATCAGCGTCAAATGTTATTTTGACCTTTGGAATCGCCATCAGTCCATCCCTGCCTTCTTGACCACATCCTGCACCATCTGTGCATATTCTCTTGCAATTATGGGCAAATAATAATCCATTGCCGGATTGATCCAATATCCGGATTTGTTATATGGAGCTTTGAATCTGTCAGAATAAGCGCGGCCTGCGCGATCGACGCCGCGATGTGATCCATATTCAGAACCCCAAAGCAATGCGCCTGCAACCGCTTGACCTTGCTTGACGACTTTGCCGCCACCGCGCTTTTCGCCGCCGTATTTGCGGCCGACTTTCTTTGTGCCACCTACATCGACGCGGATCAATCGATCGCGCTTGGCGACCAATGATTCAGCCACATTCTTTGCCACTGGCGTCCTCGATGCTTGTGCGAACATAAGCAATTGTCCGGCAAATCTTTGTGACAATGGCAATGCTCGATCGCGGATTTCGATTTGCGATTCTTTCGGCAACGACCCAAGCAATCTAATTAGGTTTCGAAATTCGGTAGGCTCGACAGTGACGGCCATTGTGCCTTTGCCTGCTTTAGCCATTCCTTTTCTCCAAAATCTCGATCGCTGTCATGATCTGCTCCGCTGTCTGCCATTCGCTCATCGGGATTTGTGTGGCAATTGCCAGCTCCACGATGGTGCGATTTATGCTTCCAGCGGCGTAGCTTTTGGGTTATCTGCCACCTCAGTCGTAATGTCCGAGACTGTCTCGATCCATGCTTCATAAGGCTTGACAGGCTTGCCAGCGGCTTCGCGCTTCATGGCGTGATATGCCAAGAAAAGTAAATCGGAGACTCCGATCTTTTCTGCCGCTTGCGTGATGGTGAATCCTGTCTTGTTTTCCCATTTGCACCACTCCGGTGGAGCCGCCACATAAGTGGCGACCTCACCAGATGTGTATTCAATTGTGATATTTGTTTTCATGCTCCCGATCTCCCTTTTAGCTAAATGTTTCTGTAGGTGTTCCAACCACTGTTAATGATAGTGAGACAGTCTGTGCATCTGGAGCTGAACCGCCGACAGATGGAAAGACTGGCAACACATTGCATGTGAACACTGCGCCTGTGACGGCTGTCAGTGATACGGCCAAAGTGGTATTAGGTGCAGTCTCGCATGCTGTCCACATTGCTTCACATAGCGATGAGGCTGCGCCCCAGTCTGCAAGCATTTCTACCTCAAGTGTCCACTGATCGTCAATGGCCTTGTATGCGCGGCCATCAAGTGTCTGATATGTCTCGATGGTGTGTTCATTTGAAAGTGTGACTGTTGATGCTTGTGCATCATAATTTGCGGATGCGATCGTCAATACTAGATCGCGTCCGGTGATGACGGTCGTTGGCATTTTTTGCTCCTAGTTTGTTTGTGTGTATTGAGTGGATATTTCAATCTCGCAGGCGAGAATGTCGGACGCTCCGATTGAAATTGGCGTTGGATTAGACACAGAGCCGACTGTGTAACCTGACGGAATAACCGCCAGAATGCTCATGACTAGCTGCTCGATGTTGTCGAGCGCGGCGGCATTTGAATACATTGCAACGCCGACAGTGATGACAAGATTGACGCGCACACGCGTTGATGTGCCGATGAGATTGGCTTCAAGATATGGCGATGCTGGAACGACAGCGGCAAATGGCACAATCGGTGACTCCGGCACTGAGTCGTAAGTGTTAGCGGCAACGCCTGCGATGGCTGTTTTGATTGCGCCGCGGACGCTTGTGGCGATCGTTGATGCAGGCATCAGCTGACCATGCTTCGAGTATCGACCAAATCGCCTAAGAGCCCTATGCATCTATTTGTGAGGCTGCGGCCCATTCTAAACGGCGTAGGGCTAAAGTCCACGCCTTCAATCTGACCGCCTGCAGCTGTGCGGCTTTGAAATACCTCGACCGCGACTGCAAGGATTGCGCTTTCGACATTTGGATTGCCGATGTAATAAGTGGCCGCGCCGTAGCCGGATAGTGTCGCAGTGCCATTCGGAATGATCTGACGGATCGTGACATCTGCATTTGTAAGCGCGGCCGTAAAATATAAATCCTCAGCCTTTGTGACTGTGTGTGTTGCAGAAAATGGCGCAGGCATCTTTGTGACGACGACTGATTGGCCGACTGCAAATGTGTGTGGCTCCCTTGTGTAGAAATAAGCGACATTTGATGCCAATTTGTAGCTGACAATTGCTGTGGTGTTCTGCACAAGAATTGGCAGGATCACGCCTTCGGCAGTGTCAATGATGTCGTCCAAATAGGCGTCATTGTAAAGGGATGAACTCACGCCAAGAATTGATCGCAGCTGTGACGCCGTAACTATTGCCGACATGAGTTCATCCCTTCATCTACTGGGCCGCGTCGGGAGCGACACGACCCATGTCTAATTGGTGGCGATTAAGCCTTGTTGTTCTTGAATGCGCCTGCACCGATCTTGGTTGCAATTGCGCCGTATCCGTACATCATGATTGAGATTTGTCCGGTTGCAATTACATCTGCGCGCAGCTGGAATGTTGGTGACTCATACCATGTGTATGCATCTGGATTGACGATCAAGATCGATCCATCTGTGTCTGTGGTTGCAGCTGTGTTGGCTGTGACATAAAGATCAAGGCCAGCGACATTTCCACGCACTGAATCTGGACGCACTACGCCGCCAGCATTTGATGGCTGTGATGCATTGTAAATTGGACGACCGGAATCGTTAAGTGACATCACATTGCTCCACTGGGATGTGTTCATGATGATGTTCTTAGCAAATCCCTGTGTGCCTGCATAAACTGATGCAGCACCGCGAGCGATGATGCCTAGCAATTCGGCAGCTGTTGGATATGTTGCGACTGTGGTTGCGTCAGCTGTTGCGCCAGCGATCAATGCAGCATTGACTGCAGTGTCTGTGACCTTTGCATACTGCGCGGCCATATTTCTCATGAGCTCATCCACAAAGAGTGGTGATGACCTGTCAAATAACTCAACGCTGAATGTCTGAGAGCCACTGTATTTTTTGACACTGACGCTCAAGAATTCTGAATTCTGATCGACATCTGCAACTGCGCCGCCTTCGGCTTCCTCAGTTACTGATGGGAGCTGTGTGATCTTTGGAATTTCAAATGTCATGCCAGCATCAGGCAATGTGCCACGACTGACCGCATCGATGTTGCTTCGGGTTGCATTTGCAAGACCATTGATGACTGTGGTGAGCTGGCGTGTTGGTACAAGACCAGCATTGTCGGTGGTGTCTGCAGCTGCGCGCACATAAGCGCGAGCATCCTCAGATCCCATCGCTGCCTTGATTGTCATTTCAAGCTGCTTTGTAGCTGAAAAATCCAATCGTGGCTTGGTTGTAAATACGCCAGTGCTATTGGCGGCTGTGACTGACTGTGCGGCTTCGACCGTCTCTGTAACGGCTGCCGCGTCTGTGACGGTGTTTTCCACTTCGTCTCCTTCTGTTGTTGGTGTTGGTGTTGCATCCTCATCCGGTGTGGATTCGGAATCCTCATCAGCTGTCGCAGCGACTTCGGCGACGCGAGCTGATCGCACTGCAGGCTCTGAGACAAGCGCGACGCCTGTGAGCTCAGCCTTGAGCACTTTCATATAGCCTTTTTCTTGCACATAATCCTCAACGGCCAATTCCACGCTGAATCCATCGCGCAGTCCATCCATTGCTTCGATCAGCGCATCATTGCCAGCTTGTGTGGCACTGATCTTGAATGTCGCATTGATTGCACTGTCGCCATCCATTGACATCTCCATGCTCTTACCAATTCGGCGTGTGCGATCGTGTTCAAGATTAAGAAAGACCGGAGCCGGATCGATCGAGCCTTTTGCAAATACGACTTTGCCAGTCGATGCATTTGCCTGCTCATCAAATGCGACGATGCGGCCTGAAATCGTGCGCGATTCTGAATCGGCTGCAGTGATTGTGATTGGTGTGGTCAGTTTCATCCTATGATGTCCTCTTGTTCTCTGATTTCCTCGATTGTCATTGCGCCAATTCGATTGAGTATTTCGTAAACTTGTGCGCGCTCATAAGGATTGCCGCGTAAGAAATCGTCCAAGTCATAACGCACATATTCTGATGCTGGCGTGAAATCTGTAAGTGATAAACGCTGCTCAATGATTGTCAAAATTGGACGGATTGAAAAGTCGATGAGATCGCGACGCTGATTGACAGCATTGGAATATGTCATCGATGATGGATCAGCTGATGCGAACCATGCAGGCAATCCAATTGCGCGACACAATTCCAATGCAAGATACTGACGCGCCTCATTCATTTGCAACTGCTTTGGATCGAATCCAACAGTGTCCAGCGATACATCCGCATTGAGCACTGTGACAGATTTCGATGTGCGATTGAGGAATGTTTCCTTTAATGCTTGCAATCTTTCCTTCGGCAAATTTGTGCCATTTGTTTTGACGACCATTTGTGGCGCAGGATTCAACGCGAAATCATAAGCTGCGCGCTCCAAAGCATGTGCAGCTCTTACAGTACGGCCTGCGCGATTGAGCAATCCTTCCTGCATATTGCCAAAGACGACAAGTTGCTCAGGCGCGACTGTAATTCCATCGACTGTGTAGCTTTCAATTTGTGTGCCATTTGCATTTGTAAAGACGCCGACGCGCTCCGGTGCAATTCGCTCCATCGCTTGAATGCGTCCGGTGTCTGCATATCGTTGAGTAACGACAGCGTATGCCGCTGGCCGAAATAGTAAATCCTCGACCATCCATGCCCAAAATTCTGCGCCTGTAATTCGTGGATCAGGCTGATTGATCACGCGTGGCGATGAGACAGTCTCATTTGTGGATTTGTTTTTTGTCTCCAATGGCAGTGATGCCACAGTCGAGCAAATAATTCCGCGAGCGCGAGCGATTACTGGGACGCCCATCGCCTCGGATCGTGATGCACTTTGTACGCCGCCGAAATATGGCGCGCCAATTGAGTCGAGAGAATTAACCGGAGCCAATGACGCATCGACGATGTTATCAATCGGCTTTGCAGCTGTAAATCGATCAAATAATCCCATGCCCAAATTTTATTGGGCCGTTACAATCAAAAGACCATGATGTCAAGATCCGTCTCTTGGCGTGTCGCGAAATGCGTGACCAGCGCACATGCAACCGTCGCGCAGACAATGCCCGATGCCCGTCGGCCTATAGTCCATCCACCATCCCCAAATTTGAGCTTGGCAGCTGACAAGACTTGCTTGGTCAGCTCCGGCTGATTGATGTGTCTGAGTCTCTTTGATGTCACTGCTCCTAGAAATTCGTCACAAGCTTGGCCGTAAAGCGCGCCATCGATGTCGATGATCGGGATTCCAGCTGGCACAAGCCTACTGGCCACAGCTGACGATGTGCGCTTGCTAAACGCCACGACTTCCACTGGCATGTCTCGATAGTAATCGGCCACATCATTTGCAATCGCTTTGTCATCGAGTGAAATTGCATTGTGCCATGTGTGCAGTAGCTTGACGACAAATTGATCGTCATCGATGCGCTGAGCTGCAACCAAAGCTGCATCGCGTCTATCCGGTGAACAGTCCAAGCCCAGCCAGACAGTTTTCTCCAAGTCTAAATCTAAACCATCAGTGGCACACTCAGCCCATTCACCTGCCGGAATCGCCGAATCGATCGTCTGAACCCATCGGCACAAAACCTCAGTCCGAACGACATCCGGTGGATCATTCATCACAGCTCTGAGATTGTCGATGTGGACAGTGTGACCTAGCGCAGGATTTGCCATCGCTGCCCCTGCCCAAAATCTTGGGGAATCGTCTATCAAGTCATAATCGCTCGACCACTCAAAATATCCAATGTCATCGGCCGCACCGGATGCCGCTGCCAATCCGCGCTCGCGCAATTGATTGAGCACAAGGCTGTGTTGGTCACCGGCATTGCTATAGCTCCACAGCTGTGGATTTTCAGCCGCCATCATCGTGTATCGCAGGGATGCCCATGTGGATTCATCCTTGAGCTCTCGCGTCTCATCGATGTGGACGGTTGATGGCTTTGAGATACCACGCGCCGCCGATGCGCCAGCTTTGACCATGTAGCGATTACCGGATAGCGTCTCGATCTCCTCGGATCCATGAGCCCAGCGGATGCGCTTGACTTGCTTGGCCAGCCCGTCATTGCTCTCGATCGCCTGCACAAGATCCCTGAATGTCTCCAGCGATGTGGTCAATCGATGAGCTGTTCCGATCTGCAAGCCTTGATTCCACTCAAATAAGCCCATGAGTATCCGTTGCTTCATGAATGTCGTCTTGCCCTGCTGACGCGCCACGACGAGCTGGACAAGTGGATGCAGCCATCGACCATCAGGCTTGACACGATGCGACTCAATGGCCAGCCATTCTTGCCAAGGTAGCAACGGGAACCCAATCGAATTGCTGAAATCGATAAGCTCTTGGCCAAGCGTAGGCAGCTCAGGATGCAGCTTTGAGTGGATTCTAGGCATCGGGTTGCCATAAAGCTTCTCAGGGATGATCTCCACAGGCTCTGTGAGCCGATCTGAGCCATCTTGAACCAGTCTGAGCCTTCTTGTGCCTTCTTGATTCATTTCAATGCCTTCTTGAGTCATTTGGTGGTGAATTAAAACCTC
>JAAOEI010000569.1_pt1 | contig 14092 bp, 15 predicted proteins | sample 7059261 | NCBI WGS metagenome assembly JAAOEI01 (sample SAMN14008812, study PRJNA610033) | viral metagenome | isolation source: viral particles filtered from seawater | place: China: Hangzhou Bay, Yangshan Deep Water Harbour | collected 2017-10-31
GTCGCCCGAGGTCCGCGTAGACGTGCCGCCACCGGACACGAAGGTCTGCGGCATACTCATGCGCAGTAACTCCGCTCCTAGCCCCAATCGCGCCAATTCATCGCGCATGAGGATTTCCGTCATCTGTGTCTCATCCTGATTCAGGCCCCGGATGGAACTCTCGGCATTGAGAAGGGCAGACAGGGTTTCATCGGTCGCAATGGCCCGCTGGTCGTTCACGAACTGGTCCCCGAGGAAACGGGTCTTGTTGATTTCGTTCGTCGCCAGAGAGCCGGTCACGTTGCGCCGTCCCAGCCCCCGGGTGACATCGGCCACGCGCTCGGCCTGGGCCTGCTCTGCGGGGCGTACACGCGCCTGAATGAAGGGATTCTCGTTAGCGTTCAGCCTGTCAATGACGCCCCCGATACGCCTGCGAGAATCGCGCAGGGAACTACGGACAGGCCCGCTTATGATCTTGCGAAGGCCAGATGCGCCGAAGCCGACATTGACGTTCGTACCTCCGCCGGTGGTCGAGAGGGCGTTACGACCTCCAAACTTGACGGACAGATTACGCCCCGGCACTTCGGTAACTACTGGAGCCAGCGCCTCTGTGACCTCTTTGGATGAGCCGAATAGGTCGCTCATGGTTTCGGACCTCTGCACTTCATGTAGAAGATAAAGTCGTCTCCCCGACCCAAGGCATCGCCTCCGGGGATCTTGCCGACATAGTATAGGGGTACATACTTCGCTAGGCGTCGATAAAAGGCTGTCGCGGCCTGTAGGGCATGGACTCGAATAACGCCAATGCCCCGCCAGCGGTTTTTCTGGAAAAACATGACGGCGGTGCGGATCTTGTTCTTCGGCGTGGCCCACGAGAACCAGTCAACGTGGGGCTCGTACAGGTAGCCATTGGTGATGGCCCCGACCATGCCCACAGGCCCGTACCCGTCCCCGAACTTGCCGTTGTAGTCCTCCAGAATCACCATTTCCTGGTAAGACGCGACGTGCCTCTCGAATTCGGCCATGAACTCGTCCACGTCCTCGCCCGCATAGGCGCGGGAGGCCATGACCCATTTCAGGTCGGCCTGCTCGGCTGGCCGCATCCCCGGGCGGTTGTTCCAGTACAGGCGGTCTCGTAGCTGCTTAGGCTTCAGTTTCAATTTTGATAACCGTCCAGTCCACGGTCGTATCCGCCGCAAGTTTCAGGAAAAAACTCGGCCCCTTTCCGGGAGCCGAGAACCCCGCGGTTGATACCCGCTCCTCGGAGAGGCCGCCAGCCCCCCAGTAAACCGCCTGTCCCCAGTACACGCTGCCGCCCCAGAAGTTCGTCCCTACCGACGTGATGGCCCCCTTCAGGGGCACGCGACACATCGTATCGACGTACTCGTCAGTCCACATGAATGTCATGTCCAGGTTCATCGTCCCCTTCCGGCGGTAGTGGATCCGGCCACAGACGAGGTCGTCCACGGTGTTCAGCGTTGTAACGAGGAAGGATTCCCGAAAGGTCTTGATATTCGTGCCGCCCGCATCCCCGGAGCCCGTTCCATTCATGTTGTATATCTGGCCCGATGGCCCGCCGAAGTAAACGGTGTAATTCGTTGACCCCGGGATCCTGAGATACGTCGCCGCCTTCACGTCGAGGTTCGTCGGCATCTGGGTCGTCCATTTCATCCACGGACTCAAGCCCGTCTGCGACTCCCAGACGTACTTGTCGAGGACGAGGACTTTGTTGCTGGTGAAGAAGCACACGCGCTGAGTGGTCTGGTCGTAGACGGACAGCCCCGATGCAATACCCGCTGTCTCCGTATTCAACCAGCGCGAGGCATCGTCTATCTGCGTGTCGCCATAGGTCTCGGTAGCACGCAGGGATTCAATCTTGCCGCCCCGCCTGACGAACATCACGTCATTGCCGACGTTGACCATCAGTTCGTCTGCCGCCACGGAGCTACCGGCGTAATACTCCTTGATGGCGTAATCGGTAGCGTCTGTCCCCGTTATTTTGAATAACTTGCCCTCGACGGTGGACACGATAATGGTGTCGAAGAACACCGCCACGCCGTTGATGGGCTTCAGGTCCGGCGTGGTCAGGAAGAACGGGTCGGAGTAGGTCAGGCTGGTCGCAACAGGCGTGACGGAATTGTCGTAGTTGTCGTAGTTCTCGTACTCGCTGGCGAGGATGACATGGGGATTCGCATTCGCGTCCGTGGTGACGTTGAACAGCCACACCCGATGCTGCCACACGACGCTGTACTTGGCGTAAAGGTTGGTGACGCCGGTAATGGCATGGGTGAGGGTGCCAAGGGTCGAGCCATTCCACGTCCGGCAGGTCGTGGACTTGTTGATGTCGGTGATGACGAGAAGGTCGTCCAGAGACCAGTAGGAAGCCCGCAGGAGGGAGTCTGTCGCAATCGTTGCCTTGCTGGTGAAGGTTGTGGACCCGTCCCAGTCGTAAACGGTCTCTGCCGCCTGCACGAGAGTCGTGACGGTGTCATCGCGCTTGATGAGTTGCATGATGCCGCGCACTTCTGCCCCATTCGTGGCAGTGCCCTTGAGGTCAAAGGACGGACGGCGTTTGAACCGGCGTGACTCGGCTTCGAGGCAGAAATTCTCCCCGTCGATACATTCGTCAGGATTTACGAGGTCTTCATCAAGTTGATTGATGCCCCCGCCGAACCTAAGTTCTGCCATATCGCTTGCCGTAAGTCCGGGTGTTGGGCATCGGGTTCAGGAGCCCCATCAGGGTTGCCCGGGACTGAAGAATGACAGGGTCGAGGTCAATCCCAGCCGGGAATAACTGCTCCCGCACCTGTACAGACGCCTTCAGATACTTGAAATGACGCGCCGCCATGCGGACAAAGACCTGGGCCTCCGTCGTAGTCGTGAAAGGCACGGTATCCGTCTCCGTGGACACGTTCACGTCGGATTCGTAGTAGTACCGATAGGTGATGGCAGAGTCCGGTACGGGCCACAGCCCAACCGACTTCGTTGCCCCGCCGGGGATATAGAAGTTGATGGGCCTGCCCGTGTCTTCCCGGTAGCGCGGGACATTGCGGCGCAACTGTTCTTCGCCGCCGAGATAGTGCGTGATACGGGTGCCCGTCGCTTGTGAGCCTGAGTCCAGTTCCTCCATGAACAATTCCTGGAACTGCTGGAAGTCCGAGGCAAGGGTGTAAGTACGGGTATCCGCTGCCGACGTGATGGTATCGACCTTTTCCTCGTAAGGAATGAAGGCGTCACTGACGAGTGACGACAATTCGGACTGCACGGCAATCTGCGCCAGCGCGAGGGATGCACCGTGCTGGGTCTGAGTAAACGAGGTTGCTTCCTCGTCGTCCCCCTGAATAATTCCTTCTTCTCGCAGTATGCGATTAACGGCTTCCAGAAACGTCATGGCATTTGCGTCCGTATTTCGCCCTCAGTCCGTCAAGGACGGCTTCGAGGACAGTTTCGGGCCTGAAACGCGCAGTTGCTACTGCCCCGCGCAAATCAGTGATTTCATACGCCGCCGTGCGTTTCTGCTCGCCTACCTGCACCGTGACCATGATGCGGGAGTCTCTTTCCCCTAGCGGGGGATTACTGACAGCAAGTTTTGCTCTTGGCATGGCTAATCCCTTAAAAGCCCCCGCCCGAAGGCGGGGGATTGTTGCTGGCTAGATTACGCCAGATCCTGCGCAAGGGTGTCGATTTCCCAGAGCCAGGCCGAATTCAGGATTGCTCCTGCGAACCAGGCTTTCCAGGCGACACTGCCGACCTCGTTGTAGGGGTCTCCTACACCCGATGAGCCGACTGCGTGGCTGATGACCTCGATGGCCGGCGGACGGTCTCCCATACGGTAAATCTCTTCCGCATGGTTCTCGCCCAGACCAACAGAGCCGACTGCCTCGCGACCGTACACGAACGTCGAGTACACGTCGTTGAGGATGTCGGATGCACCGCGCATACCCGTGGCTGTGCTGGTGCCCAGGGAGGTTGCAATCGGCGCAATCTCCGTCGAACACCACCGTACACCGTGGACGTGGCCGAACTCGCCGACCTGAACGTCTCCGATGTAGCCGCCGTAGTCCTCGATTCCGACAAATCCCGTGATGTCGCGGATATCTTCCTCCACGTCACTGTGGCAGATGCCGAAGTAGCTCGACCGGACAGGGCTGGTGCCGACATTGGTGGAACCAGTGCCCATCGAGAAGAACTTCATGGCTGAGTTGCGGTTCAGGTTGTTGACGACGTTGCGCACGTCGGAAGCCGCCATCGCGGTCGTAGTGACCGTGCCGCTGGCTGCTGCCGCGCCGTAACGCACATTGCCGGACGTGTTGAACACATCCCGCATGAGGGTATTCAGGGTTTCCCCTGCGTTACGCCCCAGTACGTCCATCAACTGCGCTGCACGCGAATTGACGTTGAAGAGATCCAACTCTTCACTGTGGTTGATGAAGTTGCCGTACTTGGCAATCGCCACGGTGATGTCCGTGATTGTCGGCGTTGCCGCTGTACGACCCATCTGGAAAGCGGCGTTGCCGGTGACTTCACCAAGTGCCGTGGTCGCGACCGCGAGGTCTTCAAAACGACGCCACTTGACGGACATCGACCCGCCATTCCTTTCCAGCGACCCGGGCATGGTGCCGTTCATGTACGGCAACACTTTCCGAGCCTGGGACAGCAACCCACGCATCAGCACGAAATTGACTGGTGCTGTTACATGAGTTGCCAGGCTGCTTACTGCACTCATTTAAGAGTCCTCAACTCTGCAATAGATTGCTCCAATAATGGTCGAACTCGGACGCCGACATATCGCGAGCGGGCTCGTCCTTATCACTGGAACTCCCTGACCGAGAGCTTTTCTGTAACTGATCCAGAGCGCGGGAGTTTTCGGCGAGTTGCGGGTCGTGACGAACCGAGGACTGAGTTTTCAGTTCTGCCGCCACCACCCTGAGAGCCTGCTTGTAGGCACCCGGATTCTGCTGGCGGTTGTCGAAGATTTTCTGAAAATTCTTGTCCCGGTTGTACTTGACGTGCAACGCCCCCTCGATGAGCATCCCGTCGAGATCGACGTCCTCACCGATGGTTTTGACGGCCATGTCGAGGTCTTCCATCTGCTGCTTGACGAACTCGTCCTGCTCGCGTTTGGTAAACTGCTCAGACATCTGCCGAAGTTGCGCTCGTGTTTCCTTTTGCTGGCTTGCCATCCACTTGAGGGCATCCTCTGCACTCTCGAATTCTGGCTGGCTTTCTGCCGCTTGCGGTTGGATCCTTTGTTCAGGTTGGCTCTGCTGCGGCTCGAATTGGGACGCGAGTTCCTCCAGAGACGGCGTTGCCTTCTCCGTGGTTTCGGTCCCTGCCGCGTTTTCAGCTTCGGCTGTCATTTGACGCCCCCTTGATTCCAAGGTTTTGCAAACATAGTCGATACCCTTCGGCCATCGCGCTGTCGTATCTCCATCGCTCGGTATTATCCTTGCTCGGGTTATACGCCGGCACTTCCGGTATCCCGGGTTTCAACTCCTTTTCCACGAATTCCCTCCACCAGAGTTCTTCGTGAAGTCTTTTGAGGAACGCCCTATAGTCCATCGACGAAGCTCTGGGCTTCAGGCGTGCCGTTTACTTTCAGAAAATCCTTGATCTTGATCGCCCGTTCCTCGCGCTCGCGCTTGTCTACTTCCAGCCCCTGAAGGAGATCTGCGATGTGCTGGCGCTCTGCGTCGAGGATGTCGCTCAATTTCCCGACCTGTTCATCAATGTTGATGACGGTCGAGGTATTGGTCTCGTTGGCGGTCTTGAGCATCTTCGTAGCCGATGCCTCAATCTCGTCCTGAATGGACTTGAACTCACTCAGCATCCGCTCACGGATGGACAGCAGTTGGTTCTCGGCCTGCCCCTTCTTGATGACAAGCTGTAACTGCTCCTCGAGGAGTTTGTTCTCGCTGCCGAGCGTTGCCTTCTCGGCCACCAGTTTCGCCTTCTCGGCATTGTGCTGCTCTTTCAGCAGCACGAACTCGCCCAGCTTCTCCTGCGCCTCGGAGAGTTGCTGTTGAAGGATCTCCACAGCCTGCTGGGCCTGCGCCTCGATCAGATCGGCCTCGGGGTTGTCATCGTCGTCAAAGGACAGGTAACGCTCGGGGTCTTTGATGCCCACGTCCCGATAGGCGTCCTGCATGATTTCCTTGACGTTCAGATGATTCGCGAACAGTTCACTGCTACCGAAAAAGCCCGTAACTTCCAGAGCGCCCTGACGGCGACGTTCCTCGCCCAGCACGCCCTTGGAGCCGACAATCTCGAAATGGACCTCCTTGGCCCACTTGTTGATGTCGGTCTTGGACGCCGTGACGAAGTCCGGGGTATCCAGTTGGGTGTTGTAGAACCCGTAGACGCCGAGGTTCTTGCGATTCAGTTCGTGCTGCATATACAGGAACCGCTTCAAGCCCTGGGCCTCAAGGGTCGCCACGAAGTCGATGGTGCGGATCTCGCTGCGCTGGTCGAGCTTGGATATCTCGAAGGCGGTCTGCTCCACGGCTGCGGTAGCGCCCTTCCTGACGGCATCCACGCCCACGCCTTCCTCTACCTCGCCCTTGAACAACTGGAGACCCTGTAAGGCCCATGACGGGTCTGCGACCTCGATGGGCACCATCTGGCCGCCAGAGCGCAGGGGGAACATCTCGCCCGGGGCCAGGACGGGACCGCCGGACTCCCGAAACGCGGCCTCGTTAGCGTCGTAGCCAATCGGGGGCTTGGTGCGCAGGTCTACCGCCTCGACGTACTTGTTGGCGCAATGGGTCGCGAGTTTGTGGGTCGGAGACCGCTTGATGAGGGGGCTGGAGTAGTACGGGTCACGCACGTCGTCCCGCTCATACCCCGTGTAGATGACTGGCGGCGCACTGGTTTCGTTTTCTTCTGCGAGGAGTACCCAATCCTCGTAAATGATGACCTTCTGGTTAGGAATGAAGATCCCGTCATCGCTGGCACGCTTGATGAAGACATCTCCGTACCACGTCGTCAGGGTGATGTCGGGGTCTTTCTGGTTTTTGCGGTCCCGAATCTTGTCGAGGTTCATCCACGGTTGCTGCAACACAACAGAGGCCGGCATCTTGTCCTCGACAATCATGCCCCCTTCGTAGGTCATGTTGGTGCCGATGATGCTCGGGGAGTCATCCGGCCATGCCTGCCACATGGAGTACGGCACCCACACCGGAGCCCCTATCTCCTGCAACTGCCCCTTGCCGAAGAACTTCTTCTGCTTCTGCCAGCGGCACACGGCTACGAAACTGCCGTGGTGGAGGGCTTCCTTGATGCTGAGTTTGACCCGGTGCCGCAGCCCGAAATCCCCGTGCTGCTGCGTCAGGAGGCTCTTGTAGACGTTGTCCCGGAGCTTCTGCTGGTCGGAGTCGATGACCTTGAGCCCCGTCTCCGGGTCCATCTCAAGTTCTTCGGTGATGTTGACGTGCGGCTGATACCAGTCCCGGTCGGAGGGAAAGGTTATCCGCATAACGTCGTCAGCGATGATCTCGGAAGCGTCAGCAAGACTCCCAAGCTCGACATTGGGCTCCCACTGCTCGTCAGGGGCGTTCTGCCCGTGACCCTCGGGGATCATGGCAATTTGCCGGTCTACTTCCTTCCATATGGCCTCGTGCCGGGTCCGGAAGCTGTTTTTATTGCGCCGTTTCTTCTCTTCCTTGATGAATTCAGCAACGGTTTCGAGGTCTTTTTTGCTGATACGCCGGGTTTTTGCTACCAATTACGCATTCCTCGATGTTGGACTCGCCGCCTTGCCGGTGCCGTATCGACCCGTGCAAATCGTCTCCCCATGTAAGCGTAACGAGTGGCGGACATAATATCTTCCCGCTCTTTTACGACTAACCCGTCTTTTCGATGATAGGTCCGTTTCTCCTCGAACCACTCCGTCAGGTTGGAGAATACACGAAATTTCCCGTTTTTCATTGCTTCGTCGATAGCCAGGAGGCCAACTTCGACGCCCTGACCGCCCTGACCCTCTTTTTTACCCGGAGGCGGCGGGTTGCTGAAGCAAAACGGCAACATCGTGACGTTGTGGGGCGGATCCCGGTACAGGTCGGCTAGAGGCTTGCCGGATTGGGCGTCCTGCTTGAATCCGTCGTGCGGCCAGACCACGGGCATCCACGGGTCGAAACTGTTGATGGCGGCAGCGTGGTCGGCAATCGTCTGGCGGGTCTTGCGGTACACCCAGTAGACGTAGGCCGTGTCGGTGTCAGGGTCGATGGCTAGCGCCACAGCCGCGAAGGGATGGTCGATGCCGAAGTCGATGCCCTTGAGGCGCGGCCAGTGTCGGGGTATCTCGAAAGGCTCCACCGCGAGGTCTTCATCCGTGGTCGTGTAAACGAGGCCAGAGCCCATCTGCGGGATCCCCTTGCTGCGCATCTCGCGCTCATGCTCCGGAAACTGGTCCAACACCTCGGCCTTGTACTCCGGGTCATCAAACAGGGGGCAATCATCCCACGTCGCCTGCACCAGCCCCATGCCGACCCGGATGTCGTTGAAATACTGGTTGCAGATTTGGGTCATCCCGGATTCCGGGGTGAATGTGGAAATCAAGATGCCGTGGGTGTTGAGAGTGGCCCGCTTGTACTGGGACTTGACCTCGACAGGGGGCTCCTCGTCCATCCAGCCGACGTGGATGTGGAAGCCCTGGTGCTTCTTCGCTCCCTGCTCATAGGCCCGGAAGAAGATACGGCTCCAGCCCCCTTCCTTGTGCTTGACCATGACGGAGTCGAACGCATTGGGGACACCGGCCTTGCGAGTGACTCTGCCGATGTATTGCTTGGGGATAGCGCCAGTGCCTACAGCTTCCCGGTCCTCGGGGTCGCCGAATAGCTCCTTCTGCATAACGTCCCGGGTCAGTTCGTTAGATTCCGACCCGCACAGGATCTCGACACGGTGGGGGAAACGGTGGCCCTCCCACCAATCGGGGTACTCCCCGGTGGCGTGATAGGCGACTTCGCAGGCCGCCGCATAGGTTTTCCCTATCTTATTCGCCGCGATGATAGCTTTGTCGGTGGCGAGCTTGTCGGTCTTGTGGCCCCGGCAGTGGAAGAACTTGCGCTGAAACTCGTAAGGCTCGAAGTAATACAGCCGGTGGTACTTCTGGAACCACAAGCGTTGTTTCAGGACTTCGGCTAGCTCCATGTCAGTATGTAGTCCCCCGCTATGACCTTCTGTACCTTCGCTCCCCACTCTTTCAGCAGAGTGATGGCCTGGTCGTCCTTCAGTCCGTAATGCTTGCCGTGTCCGCGTTTCTGCTCGACCACCATCACGGGCTTGCTGGCCTGAATCAGGTCTTTGCCGCCCTGCACAATGAAATACTCGAAACCCTCGCAATCCATCTTGATGAAGTCCACGGGCTCGGTGATGACATCGTCCAGCCGACGCATTTCAATTTCCCCGCCTTTCTTGCGGTCTATGCGGGTATCCCCGGTCGAAGCCACGCCGGGTTCCATCTCGACGTACTTATGCTCTTTTCCAAGGGCGCAGGGATACAGTTCGACATTGCCCTTCACGTTCCTGAGAAAACACGCCCGATGCTGTTCGACCGGCTCAAAGGCTCCGACCCACCGGAATTCTTGCGTCAGGTGCATCGACCACAGCCCGACATGGGCCCCGATGTCCAGCGCCCTGTCCCTGTTAGTGCATAACGCCAGAGCGGTTGCGAGCTTGTGATACTGGTATCGACCGACCCCTTTGGGGCAATCCCCTAACAAGTGGGGCACAAGATGCTCCTCACGCGCAGGCAACCATACCCCGGCTACGTTCTTCATAGTGCCTCCAGTACATCTGCGGGCGTGATAGCCGCCATTTTGGCTGTGCAGTGCGGACATTTCTTCAGGTTCCCGCACGGTTTGTCCCCGTCCCAGATATTCGTGTGCGCATCGTAGCCTAGTACGTCAGGGGAGGAAAAACCGCCCCACAGGACGACAGCCCGCACCCCCAGGGCTGCTGCCGCATGGTGCAGTGCGCCATCCGTGGTGATGAGAAGGGAGGCCCCGGACAGGACATCAATCGCATCGTGGATGGTGTTCGTGCGGATGTGCCGGACCCCTTTCAGGCGCGGACTCGTCCCCAGTTCTACGACGTTGTCCACCTTGTCGGCAACAGCCTGCCAGCGGTCCACGGGCCATTGCTTGTTGCGGCGCTTGGCCCCCGGCTCAATGACGACATAGCCAGCCTCGTGCGGGCGCTTGCGCACGATGACGGCCCCGGGCTTCACCCTGTAGGTGTGGTCATAGTAGAGCCTGTCCCGGTCTGCCTTCAGGAGGTAGGGGCGGTCCTCCTTGCAGTGCGGCACATACAGGGTGTCATGGCTCCACTCGGAGGCGATGAACGGGAATCCCTTGTGAAGGGGCTGGTACTCCCCCAGCCATATCCGATGGCCCGTGCGTTCGTGGGCATCCTTCGCCACGCCCACTGCCATGATGTGATCCCCGTACCCCACTACTTCGTGTTTCCCTTTTTGTGATGCGCCATCGGGAATACCCTGTCGAAGACGTTTTCATGCGGCTTGCTGAGGACCATGCCGTCACAGAGGTTGCGGCGTGTCAGGTCGCTGGTGCAGTGGTTGAATACATAAGCATCGTGCCACTCTCGAAGCCCGTACACGTCCCTGTCGCGCCACATGGCCCCCCACCTTTCCAGGAACTTCGCATGGTCCGGGTGTGCGGTATTCCACGCCACGAATGACGTGCAGGGGTGATAGTCGCCACGACCAAGGTAGGTGATGTATTCGCCTAACGTTTTCTTGCAGCCTTCTTCTGTCAGTCGGTCGGAGAACTCTACGTCGGCGTCAATCCAGCAAACGACGCCAGACTCTTTCTCCAGTGCGTCGAGCTCCGCGAATGCCTTCCTCGCGAACTTGCGGGCATCGAAACGAAAGTCATTGGTTGCCTGCGCGTCTCTGACAAACGCCTTGCACTCGGGAACCTCCCACAGGTCACGGTACTCGACGCCGCTATGCTCGGGCGTATCTTCTTCGACGTAGGCGATGAGGGGGAGGCCGACGTACTCGGCCCAACTGATCAGGAAGGCTTTGCCATAAAGGGCGTAGCCGGCTCCACTGAATGAGGTGACAAAACGCATAATTCCACTCCTTTCTCTTTCGCGAGTAGGTGGATCATTTCATTCTCTTTCTGCCATCCGTGATTAGCGCAATGGACAGTACCGGGATTATAGACGGACTCATAGGGAACGGCGGGATTCATCAGGGTGTCGAAGCCCGCGAAGATGATGCGCTTGAAGTCCTTGCACTCCATCGCTATCACGGCGGCGGATGCCCCGGTGGAATAGTTACGCCCCAGTATCTTGTCGCCGGTATACCCCATCTCGTGCTGGAACCACGCATTCCACTTATTCGTTGCCTCCAGCGGCAATAACAACTTGCCCTTGAGTTGCTCGATTTTCTTGGGATCGCGCACTTCCCCGTATTTCGCGTAGACCCAGTATTCGAGAGGATTGGAAGGTCTCCCGGGCAGAAGTGCCGCTACCTCCGTTGTGCTGCACAGGTAGTCCGTGCGTTCCCCGTAGTCCTTCAGATTCCAGAATCGGTCATAGCACTTGAGCCGACACACCGGATACTCGTCGATGCGATGCCCCAATCCCGCCCCCTGCAAGGAGGGGCCATGACCGACTATCAGGAGAGAATCCTCGGTAGTGATGCTCGAATTCATTGATATTCTCGTACAGTTGCACCCAGTCGCCGTACCAGTCCATTGTCCGGACACCTTTCCCGTAATACCACTTTAACGCCGTGTGCATATTGCCCTGCTCTCGCCTGGGCTTGATGACGTTGCAATACTGCCCCGTCGCTCCGCAGATATGCACGACTGCGGACGGTACGGCATTAACGTAATCCATCGCCACAATCATCGAGATGTAGTCATCGAAATAATCGTGCTGGCGATAGAGTGGGCTGTGATGATGCAAGTCGTGGTCGCCGGGCACGGCTGCGCGTTTGTCGTAATGCACGCCCGCCTTGTTGACAAACCCCACGCCCTCAATCTTTTCCTGCCACTCCGCAACCCGGTCCCAGTCCGGAATGAGATACGGCTCTCGCGGGAAACTCTTCTTCGTGGGGCGATAGAGCTTCGGGACATTGCCGGCGGGGATGAAGGCATCGTATTCGCCGCGATGATCGGTGAGTTGCCACGGCTCCCGCAGTTCGTCGTCCTTCCAGCGGGTAATCCAGTTTACTTCCGGTATCGACCGTTTGAGGATAGGGATTAGACGGTTATCCGCTTCCCAAAACACGTCGGCGTCCTTGGCGAGGTCTTTCGCCGCAGAGATAAACAATATCTCGTCACCAATGCCCTGCTCGGCAAGGACGAGTAACTTGCACCGCTGCCCGTGCCATCGGGGGTAGAACCAGTCCTTGTTCGCCAGTGTCCACGCCCAGCCCGACCGGGTCTCCCATCCCCACCAGGAGTAGTCGCCTAACATCATGGAGGCCGAGAAGATGCGAAAAGCCCACTCGACCTGGTCCTTGTCCTTATTCTTCAGAAAGTCCGTCGTCAGCCTGCCGCGTTTCTCCAGCTTCTCTATCTTGCGTTTCAGGAGGCGCTTCTGACCGGGGCTGTCGAGGTTTTCGTCAATGATGAGATTGACGACCTTGGCGGTGAGTTTCTTAGTCACCGACGCGGCCCTATGGCACGAGCATTAGGCCGGATATTCCCCAGCTTCGGACGCTTCTTCGTCACGGCGAAGTCACGCTGGACCCCGATACGCTTTATACGGGCAAGGAAATCGGCGTGAGGGAGTTTCGGAGTGCGTCGAACCATAGTCTGCTCGTGTCCGTGTCCTGATACCCCTCGAAACAGGGCGTCCCCAGAGTGTAATGGATAAGTTTCGCTGATGGGTTGGCGATGTACTCGGTCTCCAGCCAGTTCCACTCCATCGGCAACGCCCCGATACGCTCGTCCGGGATCCACTCGAAACGGTGGAGTTCCTTCCCCGTCATTTGCATAACCTGCTCGGGCGTCATGTCGCGATTCGCATAATGCTCGCAGTTCCACAGGATGACGCTGGACCAGTTCTTCCTCGGGTAGTCCTCGTTGCGGTTGCCGAGGTACTTCTGCTTATGCCGGGTGTGGTAGTCGTGCTGGACGACCTGTACAGCCTTCGTGCCCCGCCGCTCCCGCCACAGGTCGGCAATGTCTCCCTGCACCAACATATCGCCGTCGAGGTAAATGGCGTGCCCGCGATACCCCATCAGGAACGGCACGAGGAACCGCGAGTAGATAAACTGGTTGCTGCCATCGGCGTGGGTCTCGCGGTACAGACCGTCGAGGTTGTTCAACGCCAGTGGCGTGACGCAGACGGGCTCCGTCGCGTTGCGTAACAGGGAGTCTACGCAGACGTGGAAAGCTATCGGCTCCCTCGGGTCGTACCCGATTAGGACGGGTATCATTGAACCTTGGATAAGTCCACAACACGCGCTTGCGTCGTCTTGTGTCCGTTCAGAATAAGATTCCCGATTCTATTGTTCCCGTCCCATATGTACAGACTGTCTTTATCCCTAATAACAATCGGGAGTTTCCCCTTCGGCCCTATCCCCGATAACTTCCCCCTGAACGACCCCTCAAATCCTTGCACCCCTTCTAAGGGGATTGTCTCCGTGCGAGCAACCTTAGCAAGGTTTTCTGCATTCGTACTCAAACGTCGATTGCTCATAACCTCGCGTATTTTTTCTCTGGTCGCTCGGCTCGCTTTGGGGAACGGGAGGCGTTCCCCTGCTTTGCCTACTTTCTCTAACGCTTTAACGCCTCTCAGGGCTTTGCCGACAGGAGTGGAGGTCGCTGCTGCGGCAAATATTGCGCCCAAAAGACCCGCAGATTCTCCTGATAACGCACGATTCCCTAAGGCGGCAATATCCGCCGGCGGGAACACGATGCCAATCTTCTCAAGAGTATTAACAGCGTCTTCTTCGTTGCCGATACGTTGCGGCTGTTTCAACAATCCGCCCAGCGGCATTTATCCGTCCTCGAAAATAGGTGGCGTGAGCGGCTCAAGGTCCGGGACCGCTTACACGCCAGTTCTATCCCGGCTTGCTAACCGCTCTTGCCGGTCCTGAAGGCGGGCTTCTTGGCCTTGTCAGGGCCCTTCAAAG
>JAAOEI010000570.1_pt1 | contig 14088 bp, 16 predicted proteins | sample 7059261 | NCBI WGS metagenome assembly JAAOEI01 (sample SAMN14008812, study PRJNA610033) | viral metagenome | isolation source: viral particles filtered from seawater | place: China: Hangzhou Bay, Yangshan Deep Water Harbour | collected 2017-10-31
AGATCAAATAGGACTTGTTGACCTTCTCAATACACCTGTGGACTTGTCATTAGGTGTCGCTGCTGGAAAAGGTTTTCCTGAGCGCGGGACTGGACAAGAGGTGAACCAGAATCTCTTTGGTATCCAACCTTCTGAAGAGATTCTTGCTGAAAAACAAGAATTAGCAAACACGCTTCCTACTCCAAACACGATTGATGAATTGTTACAACAAGGACAAGTCCTTGGTGATCTTGCAGAGAAAGCGGCTGTCTCTCAAAGAGCCGGTGATATCACGAGGTCAGTCTTTGAGGTTTCTCCGATTGCTGGATCGTTAGTGAAAATTGGTGTTTCAGGTAGTCTCAAGAAATCATCGAAAGCGATACCTGAACACGGGACAGCCACAGGACCAGCACAGGTGATTGACGAACCGGATCGTGTCTCTGATCTTGTCTTAAAAGATATTGATAAGGGACAAGATGCTGATGCGGTATTAGAGAACGCGATGGATCTTGATGCGTTTCCTGGTCCTGAACAATTAGCCAAAGCTCAAGATGCACAATTTGGAATAAGTGCAGAGATCAAACCTCTCCCAGAGCAGGCCACTACAGGTCAGTTACGAGAAGGGTTGTCCAAACCTGCAAAATCTGCAACTGGGTTACGGTATCGTCGAGGACTCTTTGACGCTCTCGATACGATGAAAAAACTTGGTCCCTCATCTGAAGTCATGGCCAATGCAATGCAAGAAACCATGGCTCGGTATGAGAACATGATTACCGGACTCGCCCAGCGACAACGTGATATCTTTAAAGGGGTATGGGGCAAGAAAGCCTTGGCTCCGATCCGTGGTATTCACAAAGGAGCTTCCACCACAAAGTTCTTTAAGATGTCTCAGAAAGAATCAGACGCTCTAGTCGAATATCTCTCACGAGGGGGAGATGTTAAGACACCTGATATCAAATCACTGTTGACCGGCCCACGGTTTAAGATGACCGAGGCTCAATATGAGAAGATTCAACGAACGGGGAATGCTCTCTTTACCGATGTCACAGGTCCAGTCTCATCTCATCCCATCCTTCAAACATTAGAAATCACTGATCCGGTAACGGGACTGAAACGAAAAGCTGGATCACCAAGTATGTTCTTCCCACAAGTCCCGATCACGGATGTCAGAAAGAATCTGACAAAAGGTGGGAAGTTTGAGATGTTGTTTAATGTGGCTAAAGCGAAAGATCCCACATTGAACCGAGAAGTCTTTCGCGCTCAATTACGTGATCGCATATCAGCCTACCGAATGGCTGATCTTGACATCGCCAAACCTCCGACACCTGGAGGGGCACCAGGAGAGCAAATTGCTGACAAGTTTCGAGTAAGAACATTTGCAGGTGTAGAGCAGGCACGTTTGTTTAATCCAGCAGAAGTTGCTGATGCAAATGGAATCAGTATTGCACAAGTCTATCGAGATCTTGGGTACGACGATGACCCAATACGAGCAATCACGTCTTACACCATCGGTGGGCTTAAACGCGGGGAAACAGGGCGTATCTACGAAACGATACGCGGCGCGTTACCACAAGCAGCCAAAGAGATTGAAATGAATCCGGTAACGGCCAAACATGCCGACACGAATATCCGTTTTGTGGATAGAGCTTTGAGTCATTTTGCAGGACACGCTGGAGGAGAAGTTTTAGATACCGAGATGCGAGGCATCATTGCGAACGTATTAGGCTTCCAATCAGCAACCCTGCTCCAAGCGGCCTTTATCTCAAATATGGCTCAGTTGTCTATTGTGGGAACACAAGCCACAATTCCTAGTGTGGCAAAAGCACTGGGATCTACGTTGAATGTCTTTCGTCGTGGAGATCATGCAGCGGATCTTGCTGCCACAAACTATATTACGATGGCTCAAGAGTGGCAGAAACCAGGATCGTTGATGGGGAGAATCGCACAAGATTCGTTGAGAACATCTTCGTTTACCATGTCAGAGAAGTTTCTTCGGTCTGCGGCTGGGCGTGTGGGTTTTTATCATGTCCTCAATATTGCGAAGAATATTCAAAAGACTCCACGAATCGGCACAGCGCGTCATAAGCTCAAGTGGGACGGGATGGCAATCGAGATGGGATATGATCCTGATCAACTTCGTCAGGTTTTAGCCAAGAACAATGGAGAGTTACCCATAAAAGAGATTCATCGTGGTGTGGAAGTCTTCACCAATAGAACCGCAGGTCGGACAGACATGCGAGGATTACCGCTGTGGGCCGCTGAACATAAACCCACACTCAAAACGCTTCTTCAGTTTAAGAACTTTGGGCTGACGAATTTAAACACATTATCGAAAGTTATTGTTGATGCGCCTACGCCTATGATTGGCATGGAACGCGCACTCAAAGCACTTGGGATGGGAACAATGGCGGGAGTGGTGGTACAAGGCATGAGAGATGCGATTATCAAACAAGTCTGGCCGACTGATCGCGACGGAGTGCTGACAAAACTTGACACTGACACGGCCAGCACACTTGCCTCCTCACTCACGGTTGGGCTTGGTAACGTCTATGGAATGTTGATTGCTTCGGCAGCTTCGGGGAAAGACGGGGTGACTGATTTCTTCATAGGACCAACAGGAGCAATGGTCGTTGGGGGGATTGATACCGCTGCCAGAATTGCCAAAGATGAAACAGACTTTGATGAGTTTAAAACCACGGCACTTCGGAGAATACCGTATATCCCTGCGCTTGGCCCTGCGTTGGCTCATGATAGCCGACAAGATCAGAAGAAGAAACAGAAACGGGAGAAGAATCGAGGGAAGGGGTTTGGGTCGTTTGGAGACTTTGGAGATTTCGGAGGAATCGAAGGATTTTAATCACGGTCACAGATCACATAGATCATCCAGAATAGTACAATAATCACAAGCACATCTAACTCAGCCATACATTCACCCTTTCAAGAGGTTTAAGATGAAAATATTTCTTGTCGGTTTCTCGCTTCTCTTACTCACAGGATGCTCGGCTAAAATGGCCGTGTGTCTGGATATGGGAGAGAATTCTAATACACATACGGATTTCGGCTATTTCTATGATTCAGCCACCTTCGACATTAACGGGCCTGTCAAGTTTGAACGGATCCCAGAAGATATGGCTGTGAATCCGTGTCGTCAACCATATCCCCCCACATCGGGGGCACCATCATAAGCGACTCCCTCCATCGCTTGTAGGACGTGCCCCCGTTGTTGGTGGGTACATTGGCTAAATTATGGGAATGAACATGGAACTTTTTCTTGTCAACATCTTTGTCAACATCTTGATTGGTGTTGTCGGCTTTCTCATCAGACAACATCTCTTGGCTCTTCGCAAAGATGTGGATGAGGTGAAGTCCCAAGTCTACCTCACGAATGGCCGTTTGATTCGTCTCGAAGAATGGAAACATAACCATGACAAACTTGACACTTCAAACCATGCGTATTTCAGCGAATCGATTAGTGTGATACGCAAACAACTGGAATCCGTCCGAGACTCAATGGAATAAATCAGGTGGAGGAGAAGCCTCGTCCATCATATACGTGGCTTCAACATTGAGGGGATTTAATCGTTCCGCTAATTCTTTTTGTACAAATTCCAATGCGTCCTGAGTAGAGGTGAAAATTCGCCTTGCGGCTCTGGGCGCAGGAATCGGCATGTCTTGCGGATCATGAATATGCTCCGCAATGGTTTCGGCAATCACCCCGTTATCGACATACGTTAAGTTACATTTCACAATCCACATGATCGGACTCCTTTCATCATTATGAACATTCAAACCTTCCGGTCTCTGGGCTAATCCCACACGCCTGTCCCTCTGGTTCTTCCTTCTTCTCCACAAATAGCCCCGCACGTTTGCCTTCCTCATTATGGACCGTGAGACCTTTCAATCCTCCTTTCCATGCCTTAAAATACAACGGTTTAAAGTCACGGTTATAGAAATCCTCGCTTCCCTTTGACGGAAAGAAGTTAATCGTCTTTGAGACTGCACTATCGACTAAGGGCTGGGCGGTTGCTTGTACATTGAGGTGGTCTGTAAGTGTACATTCTTTGGCCAGTTTTCCTTTGACTCCAAGGTATCGGACTCCAAAATCGTCGAGACTAACCGCTGTAGATCCATCAAATGTTTGTATAGTCCGTTCTGCATGATAGTAAAGAACAGGTTCAATTCCCGAAGAAACATTATTAGCGCACAAACTAATAGTCCCAGTGGGAGCAATACTAAGAAGATGGCTGTTTCGTATTCCATGTTCCGCAATACTTTCTTTGAGAGAAGTGGGTAATGTTTGGATGAACTTACTCTGTAGATACTGGTCTTTCTTATAAAGCGGAAAGGCTCCTTTCTCTTTCGCAAGATGCACACTCTCTTGATAACACGCATTGCGAAGGATCGTCAGGATGGTCTGGAGTGTCGTGATAAACTCTGGTGTCCCATATGGATACCCGAAGGTCTCGATACAATTGGCAACACCCGTGACTCCTAACCCCATCCGTCTCTTTGACTTGGCTTCATCTTCTTGTTCAAGGATTGGATAATCGGCGATATCCACCACGTTATCCATGGCTCGGACAACGTGAGTCACGTCTGATTTGAGCAGACCAGCTTGAAACATCATGGACCCATCATTGGTCTTTTCTAAATAATTCGCGAGGTTAAACGATCCTAGTAAACAGGCACCATAAGGAGGCAAGGGTTGTTCTCCGCAATTCTTGACCACTAGCCCGTTTGCGATGAAATTATGACAATCATCGACGTTCATATTGTAAACAGCCTCTCTACCACATCTCTCCACTTTCAATACTTTTGCTTTTCCTTTCAAAGATGACCGATACCCTATAGACGATTTAGTGAGTTTATGTCTTTTCTTAAGAAATTGACCTGTCACATCACAACGTATACTCCAATCAACATGCCCTTTGTTACTTAACACAGAGTGATCATCGTGGTGTATACATGCAAGATTACTTCTTGTGTTATTCAACGTGTTTCCATCAATGTGATGCACATCATCGCCGTCTACCGTCACGTAATGCCCAAGAACAAATCTATGTTCAGGTTTGTAATCTTTTTGTGTCGATAATTTTACCCGTAAGTATTTCTCAGACTTTTGTATTCTCTGAAGTGAGGCGATGGTATCATCTGTGTTTATCTCATCTGCGATAACCCATCCTCTGTTTTCTGTATAGATTTTATGGTTAAGTGTTGTGCGAATAGATCCTTTCGTTGTGGTGATGTTGATAATGTCTTCTGATTTACTTGTCTGTCGAATATCGCCTGCTCTTCGTATAACCAGTTTTTCATTAGCATCCATACAGTAGACATCAACAGATTTTCCAACTAAATCTTTTATGGCAAATACCCCGTCTGTGGTTTGAATCTCTGAGTCTCCTGTGACACACGGATTAGTTGTATGGATCGTTTCACAGTAATACAGATTATTCATCCGATTGATCTGATCAATAAACAAGACTCCTGGCTCTGACCAATCATACGCATTCTGCATGACGATTTCCCACAATGGTCTTGCTTTAATCTTATTATAGACTCGATGTTTGAATCGTAGGGTATATAACTCATCCTTCTCTAAGGCTTCCATAAACTCATCGGTGATCCCTAACGAGATATTAAACCCTCGCAATTCCGTGTCGTTTTGTTTACATCGGATAAACTCCATGATATCAGGATGATCAATCCGAAGCACTGCCATCATGGCTCCACGTCGGTGTCCTGCGCTTCTGATGGTGGTACATCCGGCGTTGAAGATTTCCATGAAGGACACAGGTCCAGAAGCTTTTGAATCAAGTGATTTAATAAGATCACCTCTTGGTCGGAGAGTTGAGAAATCGAAGCCGATACCTCCCCCCAATTGCATTGTACGTAAAGCCTCAGCAAACGAATCGGTAATGCCTCCTCGACCATTGAGCGTATCTCGGATTTGTCGAGAGACGAAACAGTTATAAGGGGTAACTCGTCTTGGTGATCCGATGGCACTTTGGTTTCTCCCTCCCATTAAGAAGCGTTGACTTCCGAAGATCTCTTGTAAGGCGTTGAAATGCTCAGATCCTTCACTGAGTGCACCAGCCCAACGATTGACGGCTTCACGAAATGTCTCACCCTCTCCTCGGTATTTACTAGTATGTAAACTCTCAGAAAACTCGCATAGTTTGATCATTCATTCTCTCCTTCTCCCCACATCTGAAAGACCTTTTTAATCGAAGCGTTAGCTCCCATGATCTCAATGGCTTGTCGTGCTGCGTCAGACGCGCCAATCGCGTCCACATAGACCGTGGTGGTCACACGCTCAGATAGCTTTCCATCTGGAGAAAACTCGAATTGTCCATGGACTTCCCATTTAGGGGTCTGTGTTTTTGATGTGTTGTCCTGTACCGTCCCCATGTCTTTTCCATTTCCTTTTTTCATTAATCGCCTGTTTCCTCTCGACTTCTTCTAAAAGGTCAAATCCTAACGCTCCGGCAAACCGAAACAATGTGATCGCAATATCCGCAGCTTCCCCTTTGAGTTTGTCCATGAGGCGAAAATCCTGCTGCGCTCTGAGCACCATGAAATCCTCACTGTACATTTCGACTTCTTCTTGTAGCTCATCCACTTCTGACTTAATACGGGTGAACAACGGACGTACCCAGGGAGCGGATCCGAAAGTGATCTCGGCCCACTCATGAATCCGTTGCTGCACACTGTAGACAAACGGATTGTTCATTTATTAAACTCCTCCTCTTTGGCTTCTGGGTACGATAAAGTTGCAGGCCCCATGTTAAGATAAGGATTGTACCATTGTTGAGGAACCGGAGATGGACGTGGTGTTTGTGATGGTCGGTCATCTTCTCCCACGTTTCTTAATCGGTAACATTGTAACATTCTAACACAACAACTTGCATGGGCTAGATGAGACTTGCCTGTTTCTGGGTCGAAGTCTTCCCCCTGCCACCATGCAAATATGTGTCGCAATAATGCCCCATAGGGGCGAGACCATGCTAACCCCTTCTCCCAGTTTCTTGGCTCATACTTGGCTGCTCCAAGCGTCCATATTTCCGCTTCCTCTAACAGCCCGTCTACCGGAAGCAGATCAGTGCGGACTTTCTCTTGGTCGTTTTTCCATCCTTCTTGGCTCATAATTAGACCGCACAGAAATAGAGGTACTCGCTTTTCCCATCTGGGATCGTGATGGGCTTTTCAATACAATGAGACACATGCCCGACTGTGGTGTAGTGGAGGATTCCTCCTTTTCCATCAGGGACATCAACTGGTGCTAAGATCCCAAATACTGTGTACACATACATAAAAATAGTCAGAAATTCCATGATCTTCTCCTTTGTTAATGATGAGTTGGAAACAATTTTGCAAACACGCGATCGGTCATGACCACTAGCGTGGTACTCTTTTTACCCCGCCCTGGTCTGGTTTTCACTCCCACCACACCATACCGAGGATCTGGGACATATGTCGTATGATCTTTTGACTGCGGGACTTCCCTGGTTCGTTGTTCCCCATCTTTCGCGGCCTGTTCAGCCAATTCAGCCAACGCGTTGAGGCTCATGCTTTTGACATGCTTGCACTGTGCCAAGAATACTGGCCCCTCACAGTCCACCGATTCCCCACTATTGGCCCAGAACCGTGTTCCTCCAAGGAGCTTCCCCATCTCTCGTTCAAACTTCTTCCAAGGTTTATCAGCCATGATCAAGAATTAACTCCTGTATCCGTCGTTGGCGTCGATCAGACATATGGGGATACACGTCGATCATCAACAACTTCGCACGATCTCCGTAGAACCGTGACTCAAACATGGTTGCATACGGTTTTCCTTCAACAGTCTTCTTCTTGGTTGGATGCTCATAAATCTCATTGGGGTTTCCCAAAATCGTGTGATACCGCTCAATCACGTCTCGATCTCCCATCTTAATTTCTACACTCATCTTTCCACATGAGTAGCGCGGAAAGCATCCTTCCCCCTCTAATAACCCGACCACCCATCCTTTCTCAAAGTCGGTGAGCTTGTTGAAATTCGCTACATCTCGGTAAATAGCCACGTATTCTCCCTTCGTAATTGACACACAAAGCCCATCTGTGGACCATGTCTGTTCTTTTCGATATAGACATTGGAGAATGAGACATTCGACGAATTGGACTCCATCTTGATGCCAAAATCAGCCGTGTGCTCAATATCATTCGTCCCTTTATAACTCCCCTCCTCTCGATTCAACTGACTGACCACAACAATTGTATGTCCTTCGTGTTTAAGGGAGTCAAGTTTGGCTAACCATTCCTCCAATGATTCCCGTTTGGTATGCACATTTGAGGGGAGTTTTTGGAGAGAGTCTATGATGATGACCCCTGGTTCCCCCAATTGCTGTACTTCTCCGAAGATCTCACGAGGGTTGTTCCGAACATAAATTCGTCGCAGAGTTTCATGTGCCTTTCCAACATCCCCATCCACTGTTTTAACTGTGCGTCTGAAAAGGACTCGTTTGGTGTTTTCCAAGTCATAATACAAGACGGGTCGTTCTTGCCCTGCAATGAGGGCGAGTTGCCATGAAAGCGTAGATTTACCGACACCCGGAGTTCCGCCGACCACCCAGAAGCCGGTAAGCCCTCCGCTGTGTTCTTGGAGAGAGCGGAGTCGATCCCCAAGTCTAATTCCTGTTGGCCGTTCAAAGTCATCATCCATCCCCCATTCTTGTGATTCTTCTGACAACGACAATAATCCCCCTTCGCTGTCCGTGGATTCTTTTATAATCGTATCAAAGACCGAAGGATCAAAATCCCCATCTGTCATCTGTTTGACGACAGCTTGTTGTAAGTCCAGCAGTTTAAGCTTTTGTGACGCGCCTTTTAAGACTTCAAGGATTTCTTTCCCACTGACTCGATACTTCAACTCATGACAATACGCCTCAGTCTCCGACTGCGAGGTGCCGAATTGCTCGACACACGTCAATTCAACACTATTAATCGCGAACGGCGGGGTTTGTCCACGTCCTAACAACCAATTGACCGATTGGTAGACCGCTTTGCCTGTTTTCGAGAACAGGCTTATATGCGGTTTGAGTTGTATTGGTTGGATCGATCCGTGTATTAACGAATACAAGACCGTCTGTTCAAGAAGATTGTTCAATTTTTAGTGGCTTCCATCTTCCTTCGGGTTGACATTCATCATACCATTGACACTTGCTTCGATAACAGAACTGCCGAGAACACAAGGGCAGGGAAGAAGGATCACGAGCGGTCAGAGCCTCCCTCAACTCTTTGGCTCTCTTCTTCACCTGCCTCTTGTATGAATCAAGTGCGGTCTTCGTGGCACTCACCTTGTACACCACAATCTGTGGGCACCCAGGAGATGCGACATACCACACCCAGATCTCCCCTTTCAACGTGTCTTCTAAGGCCATGTAGCTACAGAGTTGTTGAAGATATTTATCTAACTCCTCGTGCGTCGTGGCGACACGCTGCTTGGTGGTGATCTTGACTTCAACGATACACGTCTCTTCTCGTTTGTCAGGACTCCAACACAAATCATCTTTCACGGTTCCCCCCTCGTCGTCTTGACCGAGGAGGTATTCATGCCCAGCATATCCTAAGTTAAAAAACAGAATAGCCGTGTCATCAAACCGCTTGGGACTGACCCGTTGCCAGTACCCTTTTAGGGGTTCTAAGATATCTGAGACATGAATCGGGTCTTCGATCTTACGCTCGAATCCCTCAACTTTATCTCTGAACTTCTGTACAAGTTCCGCTTCCTTGCGTTTGGAGCGGAGTACCGTGACTTTTGGAAGTTCGAGTCCCATTAAAACTCTTCTGACACGTCTTCCAACGGTTCCTCATACGCGATCTCTTGCTTCTTCTGATAGGGTTGATAGGCTTTTCGTTGAGAAGAACCTTGTCCTCCCTGATATCGCGCTCCCTTTTGTGGAGGAGGAGCGGGTTGCTTTGCGCGTTGCTCATTGACCACACGAAAATTCAACGTACCTGGTTTGTTCCCATTATCCCAGTGACTAAATTGCACACTTTTCCCTGGTGTGTTTAACGCCTCCTGTGCCGTTTCAACAAACTCTGCTAACCATTGGCCCCCAACGGTCCCCGTGGTACAGTTTGGAGCCTTCTCCATACGAAACATGCCTGTCAATCGAATAAACTTGCCTTCCTCTTCCATTCTCGCCATCACTTATCCTCCTTTGGTTGACACCAATGCTGTCCCACTTCTTGCTCAACACCCAGATAGGCGTCAAACGTGGGATCAGCGGTTTGTAATAGAGTTTTTACGGTTTTCGTCATATGATGTTGGACTAATTGCTTCACATGTGGCACGTCTTTTTGTGGAGCATCAACCATCAATTCATCATGGACTTCATTACACAGATATGGAATCTGCTTCCAGATCACAGGTTCTCCCTTGATCAATTGTTGATAGTTCATGAGAAGCATATGGTGGTACTCGGTGTATGTGATCGTGGTGTACTTCAACAAGGCTTGCTCAATGAGTACCGCAGAAATTCCAGTCACTAACCCTGCCACGCTCTGTATTTTAAAGTTAATCGCTTGGTTTAAGAGATGCTTATACCCTGGTGTATTCACCCCGCTTGGACACGGAAGATGCCTAAAATGCCCGAACCGATTACGGACTCCCTGGTTAGCAAGAAGTTCATGTTCAACCGTGGTAAACCATTGTTTGATCTTTGGGAACATATGGAAATATGTTTCTAACAGTTCTTGGCTTTTATAGTAATGTACTGACTTCCATTTGAGTTGTGGAAAATCATCACTGAATCGCACGTTGGCTTTATAATAGAGTTGTCCTGCAATGGACATTGGTTTTGCGTTATAGTTGGCGGCAAGTGCCACCGCTTTGACTGCTCGATAATTGTCGTCTCCTTTCTCCACAGAGGTTCCCATCAGATCTCTGGCTAATCCGAGATACCCTCCTTTTTCTCTAAAGTATTGCTTGAGCTTCTCGTCTTTAATCTCATCGGCTAACAGATAGACTTCTAACTTCTCATAGTCTGACCAGATTAACCTCCCTTCTTTTCCGAACCGTGAACACACAATCGGACGTGACTCCTTGGCCCAGTTCTGCATATTGGGTGCATGAGATTGTCGTCGTCCAGTCGCTGTGGCTCCCACCCCAAGATTCACTGGCAGGTATCCCACATCTCCCTCTCCCCAATAGACCCGTTCATACAACGGCTTACTGTTCGACTTGGCTTCCTTTCCGTACCAGGTGGTCATCAGCTTGTTCGCTTTTCGCCATGTCAGCAGGTCTTGAATCATCGGCTCGGCGATCATATTCTCAAGGGCATCGGCATCAACAGAGGGCAAGCCTGATTGACTCTTTTTGAGAAGTGGCATTTTCATTTTCCCGTACAACAAGGTGCGAATATGTCCATTGTTGGACAGATCAAACTCCGGCCATGCAAATTCTTCTCGAATGTACGGCTCAAGACTCTTTCGGTACTGCGTCTCTGTCAACAAGGTCGTGTCGTGCATCTGGTCAAAGACGGTCTTGTCCACATACACGCCGGTATACTTAATACGATGATAGGTTGGAATCATCCGGTGTTGACATTTCATCACGAACTGGGACTCTGAGAGCAACTTTTGAACCGCAGGGTGTTCCCAAATCTTGTAGGACGCCCAGGCATCATACCCGCACCGCTTCACACGTTTCTCGATCCCCCACGATAACGGCTTGGCAGGGTCTAAGACTTCGGTTTCTTTCTTCCAATCAGGTGCGCGATAGAGTCTGGTTAACACGTCTTCCACACCATAGTGATATTGTTGAGGCAGATTTTCATTCTGGAAATGCGCTAGCACAAACGTATCTTGTATGCGTTTGCCTTGTAACCATTCTTCACAGGGAATCTGTTCTCTGACTAACTGATCCAGATCGACCTGAATATAATGAGCGGCCAGCGTAGCATCATCAGGAATGATCGAAAGATTTTGTTCCTGCTCTTTATCAACCACCACCATACGTGTCTGGTCTGCGAGTGCCAGCGTGTATGTCCCCTCTTCGTCAAACTCTGTATCAAACCCGAACACCGAGGGGGAACCTGTTACCACCTTGTCTACCATCTCTGGTTTTTTCACAACATCCACTTGTGTCTTCTTAATATCTCGTACAATCTGAAAATTCTTCGGTAAGGCTCTGGATTCCCGTGTGCTGTCTCGTATCGCTTCTGTATGATATGTGGTAAAGATCACTTGTTCAGGAATCTCTGGGATAAAGATCTCTCTGCCTAACGTATGTGTAACACGGCTTGACGCATTCCCTCGCAAAGCAGCCAACCCCATATCTCCTAACGCGACGACGACACGTGGTTTCGTCGTGGCAATTTCCCCTAACAAGAAGGCTCGGCAACAGTGGAGATGGACTGGCATCACCCCATCAACCGGACACAGGATATAATTACGGAAGACCAGACGAGTGACCCCAATCTTATCACAGGTTTTCCGAAGAAAGACTCGATCTTCTTCTTTCGTATTCCCCACGAACATGATCTCGATATCATCCGTGTTTTGAGATAAGGTTAGCCCCTCTGTCGGAAACAGACCACATTTTTGACATAAACGATTGTCCGGTCCTGCCTCAGACGGATCAGTCGGTGTCGATTGGAGAATTTTCAGTGCTGGCGGTCTTGCCATGATTTTTCAATCCTTTAATGAGTCGGTGTTTCTTCACACGAACATGCGTGTTTGAGAGATTCAACGCTTGCGCTAAATCTTTGTCTTTATATCCGACACGAGCTAACATCATCAGCGTTCTATCTGCCAGATCTAATGAAGCAATTCGCTTTGTAAACTCTTCCTCAAGATCTTCGTGTCTTTCCTTCGGTACCCGACGAATATTTTCCTCATCATTGGTATGGTCAACCAGATACGAAGCCGGCACAGAATCAATATTGACCGTCTTGATCCCTTTATCATACCGTTTTTTCAGCTTTATATAAGCTTGGTGCAAGGTGAATCCATCAAGTAACTCTACCACCAGATCGTTCACAATATCTTCTTGCTGATACCAGCATTTCCCTCCTTTGCCTCTCACAAACGATGACGCAATCTTTTTCAGATACGCCATTTCGTATTCTCCGGTTGGTGTGGTCAGTGTGTCCATTCTTTAATCCAACATCCCAGGTTTATAGATATCGCGCCCATCTCACCCTCCTATTAATAGCTTTCCACGTTCTTCCCGCGTCATCTCTGCCACATCCTTTCCCCCTTGTGGGACTTTAATGATACTAAAGATCCCTCTGGTTGCCAAGTAGTTTTGTATCCCCATCATCCCGTGAATCTGGTCACTGTCACAGAGACAATATACCATAGAAAACGTGCTAGTCAAATTCGCCAAATGCTCAAGTGCGTCTTTTGGAGGCGCAATCCCCATCAAGGCGATACCCGCTGTTCTAGGAAGCTCTGCCATGGCTAACGCATCCATCGGACCTTCAACCACACACGCTACCCTTGGCCGGTCATTCTTGACCACAATCAACGCATCTTTTCGAGGCCCATTCGGTGACTCATATCGTAATGGATGATTCACTAGAGATCGTGCTTGCCAATAATGATGCCCTGGTAATCGTGTGATCGCAGGGATGAGTATACGCAACCCTTTCCTCCAGATAGGCTTCCATCCATTTTGCGCAGCCAAATCAGGGTCTAATCCTCTCTGCTTGAGGTAGCCCCATGCAACAATTCTGTCAGCCTCAACCTCTTCTCCACATTCTTTCCAGTCAAGATCAGTATTGACCATGTGAACCGGATAGGATTTTCTGAGTTGTTGTTCCTCATGTGCATAGATCACTTCTCCACCTTCTTCCACTTTTCCCACACGTTCTTCGGATAGGCAAGCACATCAACAACCCCATTGAGACCCTCTAATCCAGCCAGTAGATACTCTCCGCTTTGGAATACAAAGACTCGTTCATTCTGAAACTCATTCATAAGACGATCCCCAGGCTTCAGCGTCGAGGGGTCCAGGACGGAGTGTTTAATAGTTAGAAAACACTGCTTTTCCCTCTCCCATACAAAGCATAACGTAGGATCGTGTACACACTTCGTCCAAATCACATCACCATCCCGTGCCAAGTAAAG
>JAAOEI010000571.1_pt1 | contig 14075 bp, 8 predicted proteins | sample 7059261 | NCBI WGS metagenome assembly JAAOEI01 (sample SAMN14008812, study PRJNA610033) | viral metagenome | isolation source: viral particles filtered from seawater | place: China: Hangzhou Bay, Yangshan Deep Water Harbour | collected 2017-10-31
CGAACTGAACTACAACCGTCAGATGAAGCTCAACGAGCTTAACGACAAAGCGCAAGAGCTGCGGTACAACGAAGCCGTTGGAGATGTAGCCGCTGCCCAGAAGAATCGCCAAGACCTAGCTAAGCTCAAACGCGACTACGAGAAAGACTCCGTTGCGGTTGCTAACCAACAGGCTACATTGCGCGAACGCGCTGCCGCAGCAGACCTTACCGCTGAAACGCAACTAAAAACCGCAGGGATGCGTGCCGGTGCGTCCAGCGCTTTGACCCCCAAGCAGATTGCGGACATCCGCGACAAGGCATACGACAACATCAATAATAAGGTCAAGGCTGGCGGTGTCCCATTGCAGTTAGCAATGAAGAAAGATCCGCAAATGTTTGAGCGCATGGTCCAGCAGGAAACTGAGCGGCTATTGGCCGCATACACTGGTGGCGCCGCCCCCGCTCCCGTACAATCCCCGTACGGCCTACCGCCAAAGGGAGCGGTGCGCGAAGTCAAACGCTAAGGAAACGAGATGCCTACGTATGAAGTTGATGTTGGGGGACGGACATTCGAAGTTGATGCCCCCGACCCAGATACGGCGTGGCAATGGGCGAACATGACGGCGCAACCCAAAGCGCCCACCGCTGAAGCTAAGCCCGCTCCTTTCTCCTTACGGGACACCGGCCTCTCTTTGTTTGAAGGCGTTACTGGTGCCGCCCAGGGTATAGCCTCCGCGTTTGGGGCCGAAAATGCTGTTGCCAGAGAGCTAGGCAACGTCCAGAAACACTGGGGTGGCCTCAAGACCCCCGAGCGCCAGGCCGAGATCCAACGCCGTGCCCAGCTAGAAGAAGAGGCTGCACGGTCCGGCAGTAAAGCTAAAGAAGCCGCCACATTCCTAGGCGGCATTGCGGAAGCCCCTGTACAAACCCTAGCCCAAGGTGTGGGTTCAGCAGTTCCTGCCGTGTTAGCCGGTCTTGCTGCCGTTGTTGCGGGCGCTCCCGCCGCTATCGCAGGTGCGGTAGGTATCGGGGCCAGAGCCCTCACTGGAGCCATTCAGGGCGCCGGTGAAATCAAAGGCTCTATTTACGAAACAGTTGAGCAAGAGCTAATCCGGGACGGGGTGCCCAGAGACCAAGCCAGGCAGCAAGCTATTGCCGCTCAGGAATATCTTGGCAAGAACATGGGCAACATAGCCATGGGCGGTGGTCTGGGCGTGGTGGCCGGTGGCACCGGCGCTGAAACTGCATTGACTCGTGCGCTCACTAAGAAGGCCGCAAAAGAGGCTGTTGAGAGCAGCCTGGGCAAGTTTGCCCGCCGCACTGGGTTGTCTGAAGCCCTGCCCGAAGGCGCCCAAGGAGGCCAGGAACGCTACGCTACAAACGTGGCATTGCAACGGGAAGGGTTTGATACCCCCGAGTTCCAAGGCGTGCTGGGTTCAGCCTTGCGAGATGCAGCTGCCGGTGCAATTACTGGTGCCGGTGTTAACGTAGTAGCGGGCGGTCCAAAGCCCCCGGCACCCGCACAGCCGCCTGCACCTGTTGAGGAACCCACACCACGGTCTGCCAAAACGGTTGCGGAAGAGTTCGCTGAAGAACCAAAAGCAACGGCTACTCCGTTATTGCCCGCACCCGAGGCCGAAGTGCCAACGGAAGGACGTGAACAAGTAACCGACCGCGAGTTTTGGGCTAAGGGCCCCGAGCGCGCCGAAACTGCGCCGGAACCAACACCCGCGCCTACCCCTGAGCCCGAGCAAGAAGTACCTACGGAAGGCCGGGAGGAAGTCACAAACCCCCTGATGTGGGCTGCGGGCCCCGAGCGGGCGGCAGATTTTGCCGCTCCCCAAGCCTTTACCGCCCAGGACATCCTGGACACCGGAGTCAAACTGGATTCTTCCGCTGGTTGGTTTGCAGATAACGTAGTAGGCCGCACCGCCGACGAGGTACAGGCGCTCGTAGACGCCAAGCCTTGGCTAATAAAAGGCAACCGCCCTCAGGCCCGTATACTGCGTTCTTTGCTGGCCCCATCTGTGCCAGCGTTTGAGGAGGCCACAAATGTCCCGAGAGCTGAAGCGCCTGCACCTGAGCCGCGTGTTGAGCCCAGAAGAAGTGAGCCTAGCGTGGGAGTTCCTAGCGGGGTTGCCGACACAGGAACTGTGGGAGCTGGAGACGGAGTTCGAACCGCCCCCGCCCCTACAGAACCTGTCGGACTCGGACTGGTACCTCCTAAGCAACCTGCTCGCAAGGGAAGAGCTGCTAAAGTCGCGCAGCCCGATACATTAAGTGCGCCTCCCGCCGCCCCCGAAACACCTGCAACGCCGGTTGTTGAGCCTACTCCTGCGCCTGCCGTTGCCGAAACGCCTGAAGCACCGGCTCCTGTTACAACTCCTCCGGCTCTAGCCGCCCCGGCGCCAACGCCTGCACCTCAGCAGTTCCCTGTCTTAGAGCGACTGAACCGAGTTGCCCAGGACTTGACGTTCCCTGAGGCTACACGCAAAGAAGCCATTGGTCTGGCGGAGGTGATTCAGAAAGAGGGCGGTTCGGGGCCACAACGTGTTGCTAAGAAATTCCTGGAGCATACCGATCGGATCCGTGCGGCTAATGAGCGCCGTACCCAGGAAGTCAAAGCGGCCCCCGAAGTTGTGGAGGAGACGGCAGACGAAGAGGCGACCCGTAAACGCGAAGCTGCCGAGATGGCTGAGCGCATCGAGGCCGAGCGTAAGCGCGCGGTGGAAGAGCGCAAGCGCGCCCAGGCTGAAGCCAACATAGCGCGTACGGAAGCAGACAAGGCTAAGAAGGAAGCCCAAGAGGCCAAGGGCCAAAAGACTACGCAAGACCGCGCCGTGAAGTTGGCAACCCGCAAAGACTTCACTTTGCAGGCACGACATGCCAAGCACCTTGATGACCTAATCAAGCGAGGAGAATACGTCGAAGCCAATCGGGTCATGGACATGATTGAGCAACGGGTTAGCGAAGACCGCTACTCCCAGACGGTGAGTGAAGGCCGCGCCCTGTCGCCAGAAGTCGTTAGCATGCTCCGCACCGATAACCTCATCGGCGCCCTCGACTTGCTATCTACACAAGGCGAGACGAAGCTCGCCCGCTCACTGGCTGAAACCCTGAAGAAGCTGCTGAGTAAGACTGATGTGGAAGTCGTGGATAACCTGGTGAACGACGTAGGAGTCCGTGTCCGGGGTGCCGCGCGCAGTGACGGCAAGAAGATTTGGCTGGATACAGATACAGGCCTTGATGAGGAAACCCTGTTGCATGAGGCAACCCATGCGGCATCTGAACGAGTCCTTAGTGCCAATCCCAACACCTGGACTGACGCACAACGTGCCGCTGTTGGTGAACTAAACCAGATCTGGCGCGCCGCTAAGAACGACAAGACCATCAACCTGAGTGAAGACGCCCGGGAAAGTCTGTCCGAGTTCGTGACGGAAGCCATGACCAGCCTGGATTTGCAAAAGGCATTGGCAGTTAAACCCTGGAAAAAAGCCACGGCCTGGGACAAGTTCAAGACCAACTTGCTAAAACTCATTGGGGTAACTGATCCGCAGTCCATGTTGGACACCACCATCGCGGCAATGGATTCCATCTTCGTGCCGCCTGCCCCCGGCAAGGAACCCGTCAAAATCATGTCGCGGGCTACCAAGAACGGTCAGGCAGTCTTGGCATCGCTTGGCATCACCAACCCGCAACAGGCCTTTGGCACCAAGGCGTTGTACAAGGGTATGGCTAACTCTGATGATGTGAGCGCCATCGACAAGGTGCGTACTAAGGTGGCAGATGCCGCCGCGTCTATCGACAAGCGCATCATGAACGAGTTTAACGGCGCGGTACGCGACTCGTTGGGCCGACTAAACCCCATGGGGCTGTATCGCCAAGCCCAGGACTACTCCAAGATGTTGCTGTCTTTCTTCAAGGCAGGTTCCATCGAGAAGGACGCAACTACCGGGTTGTGGATGGTCAAGGACAAGGGCACTACGCCTCCGGCCAAAGTGTTGGAGATGGTTCAGCAGTACGCTGATGCTAACCAGATGTCGTTTGACGAAGCCAAGACGGCGGCTGGCCGGGCCCTGGAAGCCTTCCGTTTGCAGAACCTGCTACAGCAAGACCCGTATTTTCCTAGTCACCTGACTCAAAGTGAACTGAACGCTGGCCTGGCGCTGTACAACTCCGACCCGAGGTTTGCCGCCATGAACGCCGCAATGGATGCGTCGCGTATTGAGCTGGTGGATCACATGGTATCCGTTGGGCGTTTGTCGCAGGAAGAAGGCGACGACTGGAAGAGCGTCATTGGCTATGTGCCGTTTGACCGCATCGAGGACTTTGCCACCAACTACTACAAGACAAAGCGTACCGGCTCCCGTGCCCCGCTGTCCGTTAGCAAACTGCCGCAGTTGATTGGCTCCGAGGTGCGCTCGGTTGGCGATGTGTTTGAGAACTACCTCAACACCATGGGGTGGATGGTCGGCCAGGTGATGAACACCGATGCGCGTAACCAGACGCTGGAGTTCTTGGGTTCCATCAATCAGGCAAAGAAGCTGGGCCCTGACTCACAAGGCAAACCTAACGTCACTTACGGATACGAAGATGGCGGTTTGGTTTACTGGCAGTTGCCCAGTGAGTATGATGTGCTTGCATTCAAAGCTGAATCGCAGACTACTGGTAGGTGGTTGCAGTATCTGAGCGAGGCGTCCAACATTCTGCGTACCTCGGTGACGGCCCTGCCGCCCTTTGCATTGAAGCAGGTGGTGGACGACATTCAACGTGCCCTGCTAACCTCGGGGGTGCAAAATCCGCTGGCGTTGATTGGCATGGTGTTGACCAACTTTCCCAGGATTGCTCTGGCTGAGATTCGTGGCGTACGTCACCGCATCGTTGAAGACGCCGAAGCGTTGGGCCTGTCTGGCGAATACGACTTCAAAGCTGGCCGCCCCGGCGCTACCTTTATGGAAGACATGGGGTACAAGCCTCGCGGCATGTTCCGTACCCTGCTACACCGCCTAGACGGCATTACCCGCGCGTCTGACCTGGCTGTGCGTAAAGCCATCTACGACCAGACCATCAAAGAGTCCAAGGGCGATATGCTATTGGCACAGACCCGTGCCCGGGAATTCATCAACTTCCGCCGCCGTGGGTCCAGCGACTTCGTTGGCGTCATGGTTAAGACCATTCCGTTCTTCAACGCCTATGTGCAGGGTATGGATGTGTTGTACCGCGCGGCATCTGGCATTGACTCTAGCGCCTCGGTTGACCGCGCCGCCGCTCGTAAAATGTTCTGGAGCCGGGCAGGTATTGCGATCGCGCTGAGTACCGTCTATGCCATGGGTAAGGCAGATGATGACGAGGACTACAACGAAGCCGATCTGCGTACTCGTGACGGAAACTGGTTCATCGGTGGCCAGAAGATTTCTGTGCCGGGCGAACTGGGCGCCCTCTTCAAAGTGATACCGGAGCGTGTGGTCGAGTACTACAAACGTAAGGGTACCCCCGAGGAACAAGAGGCTATGGAGGCAGTGCGCACCGCTCTGTCTTACATGTTTGAGCAGTACGTTGGCCGCGTGACTCCCGTGCCGCAGGCGGTGAAGCCGTTGCTGGAAGCCTGGACTAACTACTCGTTCCTGACCGGACGCGAACTGATTGGTATTCACCAGAAGGGCCTGGACCCCAGCCTGCAAGTGCGGGAAGGAACCAGCGAACTGGCTATCGCCATTGCGAACTTTGCGCGTGACATGGTGGGTGTTGACAAGATCTCCCCGATCATCGTGGACAATGTGCTACGCGGATACCTGGGATCGACTGCGGCTCTGACGGTTATGGCAACGGACGGTTTGCTGAACCCAACGCGAATCGACCGCCCCCTGCACAAGTATGCTCTGCTCAGCAACTACATGATCGACCCAGTTGGCAAGCGGCGTATTGCAGAGTTCTACGACGAGCGCGACAAGGTAGGCCGTGCCAACACGACTCTGAATGAGATGGTTGCCAGGGGCGACCTGGCTGGGGCGGAAGCCTACATGCAGAAGCATGAGCAAGTGCTGATGCTCAACACCTCCATCAACGCCACCCTGGAGCAACTGGAACAGACCCGTGCGTACCGCAAGTATCTCAACAGCCCGGAAGCCGCCGCTGAGATGTCTATGGAAGAGCGCATGGAGACGCGCACTGAGGTGGAAAAGATGGAGCGGGAAATCGTTGGCTGGCTACGCGAAGCCAAGACAATGATCCGCAAAGACGCGGGTTAACGCACCCGCCAGACCCGCACCCCGTAGGCTCCGTACTCACACCGGGTACGGACCTCAAGCGCTATCTTTAGTTTTTTCTCTAGGGGGCGCAGAGCCCGCGCCACATCCTTGGCGGGTAACAGCGTGGGTAGGAAGAATGAACCGCCGATACCTAGCCGCTCCCAGTAAATGAAGTAGTCAACATCAGCGATGGTGACTAGCCGAAGGTCAGGTAACGGTGGGGTCGGTTGCGATTTCTTCGAGTCCTTCGACTTTGAACGACCCCTCGTCGATGCCGATTGCCGTGCCGTCGAAGACATAACAACGTGCTCCTAATCCACTAAGACTACCCACAGCGCCAGCGCCGATGCGCTTGACCTCTGACAAACCATTGTGCTTTGCAATCCCTGCCTGGGCCAGATGCTTCAGGCTCTCGCGCACGTCCACCTGCCGCATCGTAAAGAACTTCCTGAACTCAGCGGCGGTGATGTACAGCTCCTTGGTGTTGGGCTCGTAGCGCATGCGCAGGGGGCCGTAGGGCTGTTTGATTGCGGCGGGAGGCATAGACCCCTTCACCTGTTGGTCGATGACCAGCACGTTGTTCACGTTCTCGTTGACAAAGGCAGTCAGCGTTTCCTGTGCAATCAGTAACGGGGAACCCAGGCTGGCGGCGTATTGCAGTTGGTTTTGCTCGACTAGGCCAATGGCGTACTTGTAGACACGCGGGATGTCGATGTCATGCAGTTCACACTTCTTTGCAATCAGGGCGCCAACGAAGGCAATTGTCAGTATGTTCGAATAGAAACGGTCAGCCTGGTCAAATCCCAGTTCCGCGTCTATCTTCTCCTGCATTTTCTTCAGCATCCTGAGGACGCTATCGTAGTTGGCCAGCACATGCTGGATATAGATCGGGCCAGCCACCCCGTAGTTTGTGTTGAGCTTACTGAACACGGCGTCAATCTCAGTCTTGGGGATGCCGTTGATCTTAGACACCTCGTACTCAAACACCCGGCGCAGTTCGCCGTCAGCCGTGGACTTCAACTGGGCCAGCCGATCCACCAGCGAAGCGTTGGCAGAGGAGATGGTCACGTTGCACCAGGTTGTGTTGTTCACCCGTAGCTTGTTGGACTGCGACTCCATGCGGTGCCTGGCGCGCCCTGTGGTAACTCCGTAGGCAGTGTCTGACAACTCCTCATCAACCGTGTTGGTGATCTCGTCCACGGTGAAGGCGATACTGTTCAGCATGCCGATGCGGTGCATCTTGGCGGCGTAGGTATCGTCCTTGGTCATCAGCAGTTCGGTGGGGTGCCCGAAGATAGAGTTGACCAGAAGCTGAGCGGTCGTTTTGCCAGACCCAGAAGTGTTGGACTTCAGGTTAATCAGCGCACCACGCACGTTGATGTTGTCCATCAGCTTCAGCAAGGGGGCACCAAACCCGAAAAACAGAGTCAGCGCATGCGGCTCCATGCCAGGGCGGTTGTAGAAGTTAGCAATCGATTTCCACTCTTCCAGAGAACCACGGGGCGAAAAGGCCGGGGCCAGTTGCCTGGTTCCGCTGGCAGGCGGTGCCAGCTTGGTACCCCCAGCCGTGTATTCCAGTTCACCCACAACAAAACCCTGCATGTCCGGGGTCCAGCCCATCTGGCTACGGGTCTTGTTCGCGGCGAATTGTGATTGCAGTTTGCGGATGCTTGATGCGAAGTAAGCCATGATTAAGTCCAGTGTCTTGCCGTATGCGATAACGCCATGCTTGATGAGCAGGTCGCGGAGTTTGTCCTTTGCAAAGAGTGATGTAACCGGGGCGTAGAAGCGGCGAACCCCATCCCGTGACATGTGCAGGTGGATTAGCACCATCTCCCCATCGCCGTCCCCATGCTCATCAGAGTCAAAGAACCGTGTGGTTATGTACAGGTCACTGCGGTAAATTTCAATTTCTTTGGTTTCGCCGTCATCCGTCTTTTCCTTCTTGTAGACGCCGCCTTGGGCGCCACGGAAATACGGGTATGGATAGGCAGGCACCTCAATCTTGACGGTATCGCCTACCTTGTCGCTGTCGTCGCCGTCCAGCGGCGTCTCGATGATGTAGGCATCGCCTTCAGCCGGAGCCGCTTCAATCTTCTTACCGATCAGGATGGGGCTAACCACCTTCTGGGTACACCCCTCGCACAATGCGCTGTTGTTCTCACGGTACCACTGGCAGGTGTAGGGGCCCTTAGTTTCCAGGGCTTTCTGCTCGGTGTCCTGGGCGTTGTAGCCTGGGTGCCCCATGCTGAGTTTGTGAATTGCCTCGTTGCCGTCTTCACACCGCACAGCAATAGATAGCGCGGCGCGCCACATAGGTTCTTCCAGGGTGGGGGCGTTCTCCAGGGCGTTCTTGATCTGGTTGCAACCCGTGCCCTTCATGCTCTTGCGCACGATTCTGGCGAAGCTACATGCGGGGTATGCGCCGCCTGACACATCCTTAGAGGTGTCGTCCATGCCAAACATCTTTGCGGCACTCAGATCGGCAACTGGAGTACCCAGGCGGCTCACAATCTCTTCGAGCGGGACAGGATGAGACAGCACGGCAACAGCCACCGGGCGGGGAATGTCTTGCTTGTAGTTGTTCGTGCCAGGCACCCGCAGGATGCGGGAGATGTCTGCCGTGACAGCCGGATCGGCATGCAGTTTGTGTTCTTTGCACAGGAGTTTCAGCATCCTGGCATGGGAACTCCACACCGCAACAGGTACATCCTCAGTGAGAGGCCAGTACACATGCAGGCCACCGCCTGAGTTGACGATGGTAGGGGCGGGAAGCCCAGTGTCTTTGATGAACTGCGATAGAGCCACAGCCGCATCAGTCTGGGCGTGGTACGGCTTACCAGGACCGCAGTCAAGGTCGAGAAAGAACGAGCGCATGAACGCCGCGTTCTCTGCCTTGCGGCTGGAGTTGTCTTTGAACGAGGCCAGCGCGAAGTATGCGTCAGCGCCTGCGGTATCCAAACTGGATGCGGCCTGGTCAACTTCTGCTGTAGTTGTATAGAAGGATGGGGAGGCTATCTTTGATTTGATACCTACCACGCAATAGACGCCCTGTGTGGGCAGGATGGAGTCGAGGAAGACGGTCACGGTGCTACCTACTGGATGGGGTGAGCGCGGGTCCACCGCGCCGTTATTTTTCTTATCTGCGCAAGCTGAAGGCGGCGGGGCTTGGCCTTGCCGGTGAACCAGTTGTAAACGGACGCCCGTGTTACGTCCAGCCGGGAGGCGATAGCGGCAATGGGGATACCACGCCGTATGCACTCCTCAGCAAACTGTCTCACCAGCGGGTCAAGCCCCGCTTCCTCAATCGCGCTAAGAAAGAGGGTGGAGTACCCTCTTGCCTTCTTAGTCGTCACCGTCGTCGGCCCACTGGTCGAGAATGGCGCTTACATCTTTAGCCGCCGCAGTAGGTGCGGCCTCAGCCTTCTTGGGGCGCTTGGTCGGTTCCGGGGTAGCGGGTGCTTCCACTGCCGCAACGGGGGCTTCCTTGAACGCCTGGGGCAGTGCCGGGGGCGTACCCGTCTCAGCCTTAGATGGCACCATCTTGAAGTCGATGGCGTTCTTGGCATCCTCGGTCACGCTCTGTGCCTTGGCCAATGCCCACTCCTCCTGAGACAGGGGACGGATAGCACGGAACTTCATGACGGGCACAGCCTCGCTGGTGTCGAAACGCGCCTCGGTCACGATGCCGGTGATGGGGATACCATGACCTGCCAGGAACTTACCAAACGCTTGCAGGGGCATCTTCTCGCCTTCAGCCTTACCGAAGTAAGACTTAGCCGGGACAGACAGGCGGTAGATGTTGCCACCGATGTCATGCTCCAGGGCCACAGCCAGACGCTTGCTATAACGGCAGGCGCGCGCTTTGCCTTCGCCAGAGCCCTCGATGTTCTGGGGGCAGGTAGCGCATGCAGAGCTTTGCGGGTTGACCACTTCGGCTTCGGGCTTAACGCCTTCAGCAGACCAGCAGGCAGGCTTGATGTCTTTGCCTTCTTCGTACTTCTCAGCGTAGTAGGTGCGCGATACGCCCTTACCACTGGCCACGATAACGAAGTTCATTGCGCGGTCTTCATTCTTCGCAACTTCTTCGCCACCTACAACCATACGCCACACACCACCCTTGATGGAGATTTGCTTGCCGCCGGAACTGCCTGCAATGTCTTTGGTGGTCGCGTCAGGTTGAGCGCGGAGATAGTCGGGAATAACGGAACCGGATTGGAAAAGTGCAATGTTACTCATGATGATTTCCTTGGTTGATTAACGGGCGCGGGTCACAGTAATTGCGTACCGTGAGTCCACATTCATACCCTCTGGCATCTTGTCAGGATTAGAGGCTAAGAACTCTTTGAACGCAGTTTGCGCTACTCGACGTTCGAGCAGTTCAGGTGCGTCATTGTCTTTGATGAACTGGTACATCTTATCCCAGTCCGAAGTCCAGTAGCGGGTTTTGACCGAGCGCCGGAATGAACCGTGCTGTGTCTTGCCGCCGTCCTGTCCAGTAGATTTGCAAAGTTCCAGCAACTCAGCTTCGACTGTATCGAGCTGTTTATCCAGCTCTGCAATCTCGTCTTCTAGTTGCTTAGCCTTTGCGGCTTTGGCGTCACGGATCTTGATGTAGACCCTGACGAGTTTGTCTGCGTCTGCCATGTTGGGGGCTCCTCAGTATATGTTGGCCATCTTTGAGCCAATCTTTTTTGTAACCTCCGTGATGAACGCTGGGTTGTTGATTAGCGATGACACGAGGGCGCCTCGCATGGTGCCCGCATCCAAAGGCCCATGGACTGCCCCTGGCTGCGCCTCGTGACCGTGCATCACCAACCAGATCTGCTCACGAATGCGGTGAGTGATCTTCGCCTCCAACTCCAGCATCATTGCTACGTTTTCTTCTTCTGTAGTCATAGTTAACTCCTGTTTGATTTACGTTGAACTAGGTGTGGGCGGTGAGGCTCGCATAAAGCAGCGTCACTTTGAGAGAAGGTCTACCTGGCACGGCGCTAACCCGTACCCCTCACTGCCCACGAAACAAATTATACAGTGTCAAATTTTAACGTCAAGTCAATTCTTCGTACCCCCAGGAATTCCCGCAGTTGGGGCAATGCACTCGGTCACCTAGCAGGTTGAAGAGCTGGTTGTCACAAGACATGCAAGTCCATACCTGACTGCCAGGCGCAGGGGCTACTTCGTATTTGCCGCGCCCTTTCATAGACTTACACTCCGGGCACTCAAACTCTGTGGTACCCGGCGTCCACACCGCAGTCCACTCATGGTTACACCCCATGCAGTACAGAGCACCACTAATGTGCGGTTTGCGTTCCTCTTTGGCTTTTGAAAAGTCAACGACATTCATGCGATTTCTTGTTTGTACAGTTCGACTAGGCTTAGGTGCATGTCCACTTTGTTTTGAAGCAGGCCGTACATTCTGCGCTCAACCGGACTGCCCTGCAAGTGGGTGATAGTGACATTGTGCTTCTGCCCCGCCCGATGCGCCCGGGAGTTGGCCTGGATGTAAAGTTCCGTAGAGGCGATGGGCCCCCACCAGACCACCTGGTCAGCGCGGGTTAGGGTAATCCCGTGGGCGGTTGCTTGTGGAACCAAAAGTAGTATTCGCGGGTCGTCCTCAGTCTGGAACTGTTTGATGATCTCGCCGCGCTTGCCAGCCGCCACATCGCCATGGATTGCATCGACTGTGTACCCGTCCTTGAGCAGGGCCTCCTGCAACATCAGGAGCGAGTGACGGAACGGCATGAACACCAGCACCTTCTGGTCAGTCCCATCGATCACTTCTTTGAGCGCCGCATAGCGACTGCTGATGTCGAACTCCACTACGTCCCGGTCGTCCGTGTAGACAGCGCCCTGAGAGATTTGCAGTAGCTTGTTGAGCATGGCCGCCGCGTTGGTCGCAGTGATCTCAGCCCCTGCCGCAATGGTCATCATCTGCTTGCGGATAGCGCCGTAGTACTTCTCCTGTTGCGCGGTAAGCGGCACCTCCCGTGCGGCAAACAGCAGGTCGGGCAAGTCCAGGCACTCAGCCTTGGTAAAGCGTATCGCTGGCTGTAAGACCTTATGCACAGTGTCCTGGGCATCCCGCTTGGGCGCCCACTTGTACTGGGTCAGCTTGGTCATGACCTTATCCCGGAAGGCACCGAAGAACCGGGGCACCGAGTCGGGGTTGACGATCTTAGCCAGCCCATAGGCGTCCAAGGGTGACTGCGAGGCGGGGGTACCCGTCATGAGCCACAGCCGAGTGTTAGGCTTGACCAGGGTAGCCAGGGCTTTCCAGCGCTCTGTCTGTACGCTCTTGATTGCGTTGGCCTCATCGACAATAATGAGATCGAAGCCCCCTGCTTGCAGTTCGGGAGTTACTACCTTTACGCCGTCAAAATTGATGATGATGAATTCGTAGTTGCCCTTGACGATCTCCTGACGCCGAGTGCGTGACCCCTGTGCAATAGCCACAGTGCGGTGCATCACAGTACGGAACAGGTCAGAGCGCCATGCAGTCTCCATGATGGACACCGGGCACACAATCAGCACACGCTTAACGCGCCCCTGCCGCATGAGGTAGTCAGCCGCCCATGCCGCCGCACTGGTCTTGCCAGTGCCAGCCTCATTGAACACGAAGCACCTTGGGTGCAGAGTCAGGAACTCAGCGGTCGTGCGCTGATGCTCAAACGGGGTGTAGACCCCAGGCCAATCGTATCGTCCCAGGATGGGACTAGGCACATCTTTGATACCCAGGTTGCGCAAGAGTTGCACTTCATCAAACCCCCAGTTCACGAGCACCTGGTCGTCTAAGACCTTGCTCTTGGGAATCAATGCAGTGATCTGCGCCGGGTTAGGCGCGCTGAATAAAAGCGCTTTGTCTTGAATGATTTGCATGATGAATAGAAGTTGAACGAACGAAAAAAGCTGGGTAGTAGAAACTACCCAGCAACCCAACAAACAGGAGAACCTGGCAACTACTCCAGGCCCATCCATATTACTTTATTTTTTGCGCTCCCGCTTAGAGATTTGCGACTTCATGCCGTTGTCTTTTTGACGCGCGAAGCTACGATTAGCGTTATCCGTAGTAGCCCGTAGGTTCGACAGTCTCAGGGCGTCCCCACCCTTGGACAATGCTTTCCTATGATCTACATCCATGTCGGACGGCAGGTCGCCTTTGGCCTTCTCGTAGGCACGGCGCGCTTGGTTTCGCAGTGAGCGCTTCTTGATCTGCTCAGGGGTGCCCTGATACAGGGCGTATTCGCGTTTGTAGTCGCGAGGTTTGGTTGCCATGATGACTCCTAGCGGTAGTGGTCACAGGTAGTTACAGGACAGAACTTACAGAGAGGCCCAGAGCGTGGGTTCCATACGTTCAGGTTCAGTGCGTTCTCAATAGCCCCAGCGCGGCCTGCCCAGCGAGAGTAGATGTCTGCCAGATGGTCGCGCGTGAACTCTGCACGAATGATGTCACCTGCCACGACAAATAGCAAGACACCCTTGACGGTATCGACCTCAGGGTAGTGGGACATAATCATTGCGGCCATGAGTTCAAGCTGGCCCTTATCGGCAAAGCGGCTTGACTTGCCAGTCTTGTAGTCGGCTACCCGCGCAACCCGCTTGGGGCCGTTGATTGCCATGAAGTCCGGGACGCCCCGGAACCATACGTCTTTATCAAAAAATCCACACGGGCTAAAGTCAGCTCGGATACCCATTTTTTCCTCGCACCGGACATCGCCTTCAATGGCGGCAAGAGGTTCGATGTATCGCTGGAACTGAGCGAACTGGGCGGGAAGTGGGGTGCGGTCTTTGATGTAGTTTTCGAATGCTTTATGGACTGCTGTTCCATACAGTGTTGCCTCTGTGT
>JAAOEI010000573.1_pt1 | contig 14036 bp, 18 predicted proteins | sample 7059261 | NCBI WGS metagenome assembly JAAOEI01 (sample SAMN14008812, study PRJNA610033) | viral metagenome | isolation source: viral particles filtered from seawater | place: China: Hangzhou Bay, Yangshan Deep Water Harbour | collected 2017-10-31
CGACCGCGGCCTCGCTGTGGAGGTGTCAGGTGGAAGTAGTGCCACTGGTTCGCAAGGTGATCGCGTCCTCGTCGAGTCCGGCGTTCGAACCGCTGACATTGGCGGAAGTCAAGTCGCATCTGCGCCTCGCAGACGACAGCGTTGATCACGACCAGTACTGCCTAGACGCTATCAAGCGTGCCCGAGATGAGTTTGAGGCCAGGACCAATATCATCCTGGCTTCAGGCACATTTACCATGGCAATCGATGACTGGCCTGGCAAGGACTATATCGAGCTGCCGGTTCGCCCGGTCAGCTCGATCACGTCCATCACCTACACGCTGGACAGTGGTTCGACGAGCACGTGGTCGTCCGCCTCGTATGCACTGCACAATTACGATTCAATGCCACGGGTGCTGCTCAAATACAACGAAACGTGGCCCAGTAATCGCGGCTACTATGGCGACATCGTCATTACGTTTGTGGCCGGATACGCAAACCGCGGTGCCATACCGCAGGGAATCAAGCACGCTCTGCTAGTCGACATCGATCGTCGGTTCGAGAAGCGTGGCGCTGAAGAGGAAAAAGGCACTGCATCGATTACCTACGATTCGATCGCCAATAGCTACCAGAGGCAAACCTACCCGTGATTCGATCCGGCCGCATGCGAGACAGCGTGACGATCGTCGAGCCTACCCAGGCACTCGGCGAGCGTGGCCAGGTGCTGCGCGAGGATAAGGTGATTGCACGCAATGTGCCATGCTCTATTGCCGGGCTGTACGGACAGGAGTTTGAGCAGGCACGGCAGCTGTTTCCCACGGCGACCTCGCGAGTGATTATGCGTGCCGACTCGAGGTTTCGCCTTACGACAAAACACATTCTGGTGCTAGGAAACCGCAGGCTGCAAATTGGCTATGTCGATGACCGCAACAACCGGCACTACGAGCTGCAGGTGCTGTGCGGTGAGGAGGCGTAGCATGCCGCAGATTTATCGCAAAGACATTGTCAGCGTCTCGGTTTCCGGCAGCAAGCAAACAATGCTTGCGTTCGAATACCTCAAACGCGGGATTCGCAACCGCATCACGCGACGTGCTGTAGCGACGGCCGTGGTCCCGCAGAATAAAGCAGCTAAACGTACGGACAGGTTCAAAAATCGCACTGGCCAGCTACGCCGATCGCTTGGAACGCGAGTAAAAACCTACCGCCAGTCAGGCGCTGCTTTCGGTGTTGTCGGCTCGCGAAAGGGCTTCCGAAAAACGCTTGTGCGTACCGGCGGCAGAATTGGTGTGTTTGACCCAGGTCTTGGCTACCGCCCTATAAGATGGACCAGAACATCGATTACCGTCGACCCGCGTCGATATATTCACTTGGTCGAACTGGGAACTAAGCGAGCTCGGGCACGCGAGTTCCTGCGTAATGCTTTCCACCAGTCGAAGTCCGAGGCCTTGACCCGTTTCAACAGCAAGTTTATCGCTGAAACGTCCAAGGAAACGCTAGCTGCCGCTGCGGCCGCGGGAGCGAACAGGCCATGAGCGATATTGGCACCCGCCTAAGATCGTTCCTGCTCACCGACGCGTCGATCGCACGTGAAGTCGGCGATCGAATCCATCAAGCACACGTGCCGGAAAGCAGCGAAGGCGACTACATCTACTACCAGCGATCCGGCATTGAGCCGCTACGCACCCTCGACGCCTCGGCGCTGGCTCCGCTTTATGCCACGTTCGACATCGAAGTTATCAGCCGCGACATTGACCAATGCCAGCTAATTGCCTCACTGGTGCGGTCCAAACTGGACTGCTATCGCGGTGCATTCGACGACGGGACAGTGCAGGGTGTGTTCGTAGAGGATCACAACGACGATTACATACCACGCGGCACGTATGCCGACGAGGGAGTTCACGTGGCCGCTATGTCAGTCCAGATTTATTAAGGAGGGCTCTGTAAATGGCAACACCATATATCGGATTGGGAATGGTTAACTCGGTCGACGCCAAGACCCTTGCCTTGGTGGTCAATTCAACGCCGCCTGGCCGCGAGCGGGAATTGGTCGACGTTACGGCACTTGACTCCACGCTTCAGGTGTATTTGCCTGGAATCGAAAAACACAGCGAGTATACGTTTGACCTTCTCCGCGACCCGGACGATACAAATCAAACGTCGCTCTACACATTGTTCGGTGCCAAGACTACGGTATCTTGTATCCTGACGTTCACTGACTCTACCCCTTCGACATGGACGTTCAATGGTTTTGTCAGCAAGATTGAATTTATGCAGGTGGAACACAATCGGCCGTTGATGTGGCGCGTGACGCTGCAACGCAACGGTGCAATTACGGTGGCATAATGCGATTTGAAGACATGAAAGCGGCAATGCAGTCGTCGAAAAAGACGGCGACTGTAATTTGCCCGGATGTGGGCGAAATTACGATCAAACAGCTGGATGCAACGCTTGGCATGCAGCTGGCGACCGCGGCAAATGCATTAAGTGCCGATGGCAAGTCACAAGACGAATCGGCGATGCTTCGGTTTTATGTGTCAATCATCAGCAAGTCAATTGTCGACGACGAAGGGCTTGCGGTGTTTGACAATGAAGATGGACGCAGCACGCTGACTTCGTTGCGGTTTGACCAGCTCATGGCGATTGGCAACGCATGCCTGTCGCTAAATAACATGGGCGGTGATGACGCAAAAAAAAATTAACAGACGAGGAACTGTTTGCGTTTGAGCTTGCGGCACTGCTCGGATATCCGCATCCCGATTATCTGCTTCAGTCGCTGACATTCGCTCAATATGCCGACTGGCTGCAGTACTGGCAGCAAAACCCATGGGGCGAGCAGCGGGGTGATATCAGGCAGGAAGTGTTTCGAGTGCGATTGCTGCTAGGTTTGTTTGGCGACGGCAACGAGCAAATGCCGGAATTTGCCTACCCGCACACGCCTCCGGAGAAAGAAGATCCTCGCGAGCAGCTGCGAAAGCTGAAGGAACGCTGGGCACAGATCCAACAAGAGCGAGCACACGATGGCAAGTAATATCGGCCGCATATCGATTGCCATCTCTGCGAACCCTAGTGCCGCTGTATCCGGGCTTGCGACAGTCCAAGGGGCGTTGATTCAGTTTGAGTCGTCGACCCGCGGATTGATGGACAGGCTCAAAGGATATTTTGCCGGCTTTGCCCTGTTTCAGGGCGGCAAGTTCATGGTTAACACGGCCGCAAACATCGAGGCCGCCCGCGTCGCGATGCAGGGGCTTGTTGGAGACGTAGCGAAGGGAACCGCGCTTTTCAATCAATTGCGTGCGTTTCAGCAACAGTCACCTTTTTCGCTACCTGAAGTCACTGACGCAGCCAAACGACTGCTTGGGTTTGGAATCGCTGCCGACCAAATCATTCCCATTCTCACTCAGTTAGCAAATGTTTCGCAGGGTAATTCGGAAACATTCGGATTGCTTGCACTTGTGTACGGCCAAATACAAAGCGCTGGAAGGTTATTGGGCCAAGATGCCAACCAGCTGAGTACGCACTTCAGCATTTTGCGACAACTGGCTGATATGACGGGCATGGAATTTGGCGACTTGCGCAAAGCCATGCAGGAAGGAGCAATCAGCGCGGAAATGGTCGCCGCTGCGTTTCAGGCTGCAACGTCATCGGGCGGGACGTTTAATAATGCCATCAGAAACTTTATGGGCACCGCGGCAGGCAAATTCAAAATGCTGCAGATTGAGATAAGTAAGGTTGCAGAAATCATTGGAAACATACTGCTGCCAGCCGTGTTGGCGGCAGCCAAAATATTCCTTGGATTTTTGCAAACAGTTCAGCAGCTTGGGTCCGCCAAGCTGCTTTTAATTACCAAAATTATCGCCTTTGTTGGCGTCATGTACGTTTCCGTAAAGGCAATCAAACTCGTATCAGATGCTATTCGCTATTTAGTCGTCACATACCAAGCGCTGGCAAAAGCACAAGTAATTTCACAAGCATTATCTGGACCAAAGGGATGGGCCGCCCTAGCGGCCGGATTGGCCATTGCTGCGGCTGGTGCCTTATTGGTCGACACTGCGTTTGCAGAATTTGAAACCGCCATTGCGAACGTCTCGAATGAAACGGCAGGGCTTGATGGTCAGTTCAAGGAATTATTGAAGCCGCTTGAAAAATGGCGAGGGACTGCGGAAGCAGCAGGAAAGTCGACAAAAGATGCCGCCGACGCAGCTGGTGAGGCAGCGGACAATTTACAAGAACGTGCGAACCGCCTCCGCATGAGCATGAGGACGCCCATTGATCTGTTTCGGGCCGACGTAGCAGAACTGCTACAGATGCTCCAACGCAACATGATCGACCTGGAGACGTTTCGTCGCGCTTATTTAGACGCCCGCCAGCGATTTGTTGATACCGAGCTCAAAAACTTGCCTCGAGTTCAGGTGCAGCCCGGGATCGGTGCTGCACGACGCGATACTGCTGAGGGTTTTTCTGCGGTGCAGGCAGCGCTACGCACGTCGGATGCACTGAAAGAACAGCAAAAAGTACAGGCGCAGCAGCTTGCCGCACAGCGAGAGGCAAATCGTATCTTGCGCGAGATCCTAAATCGAATGGGAATGGATTCCGGACCACTTGATGCACTAGGAATTGACTAATGGCGTTTGGTAGCAGAACTCTAAAATTCTCCGGCCCTTCAGGCAAGATCACAAGCAATGGCGCAGAATACCGGCAGGTCTGGCATTGCACACTGACAGACGCTTTAGACGGGCCAGTTACGATATTCAATTATTTTAAGGCAAACGGTCCATACATCGGCGACCATTACGTTAATGGAAACGAAACAGATCTGGCCTCGTTTTTGGACGAAATTGACGTTCCGCAGCACATTGACGGAAGCGCTACCGAATATTCGGTCGTATGCACCTACCGGCCAATTTCCGTAAGCGGCGGTGGAGCGGGAAATCAAGGCGGGGGCGGGCGTCGTTCTGAGGTTCGAAGAGATCGTGATACTGGTACGCCGACTGCGGAACCAACGCGATGGCGCTCCGAGATAAGCGTTTCTTTTTTGCCGCAGCAAACGCCTGTTTATTTAGCGGAATACGTTGGAGGATTTACCGGAAACACGGCAATATCGACGCCGCCGGGAACAATGCTGATGCCGACGAATTCGGCAGACACTGTGTTTGATCCACCGCTTGAAAAAGACGACAATCGTCTGACGATCAGAATCAAGTTCTATAAAAAAATTTTCAATGTTGATGAGGCAAAGTCAACGATCAATAGAGTTAATAAGTTTCCCGTGCGCTTTGGTAGATTTAAAACATTACCAACAGGCGCTTTGCTTGAAGGAATTTACGGCAACTTTGCGGAAGGTACACTTAAAGTTTCTAGCATTGATGGTGCGCCACGGATCGAACACACGGCCGATGTTGAACAAGAGTACTACGAAATAAACATTGAAGTGCAGTGGCGTGATGCTGGTTGGCACGAGTTTGTGGTGGACCGCGGATTGTCGGTTGCCGTCAGAGCAGGGGTCGCAAACGGAAGAGGCGGCAGTTTTTCCGCTGACCCAGAGGTTAATGCTGCACCGCATACGCCGATTCAAGGTATAGACGGAGAGCCAATTACTGAGCCGACACTTCTTGATGGCGATGGCAAAACACTTAAAGAAGGCGAGCCACCAGTTTACTTGGAATACAAGCTATATACGGAAATTGATTTTGCGGAGGATCCGTTTTTGGGTACGTTTTTTTATCCAGCCGTAGGATAACTTTTTTTGGGTAGGAGCATCTAAATGGGCCGCATCGACGACAACTTACACATCGCAGGCCACCTAACGGCGGCCTCGATGACTGTGCCATCAAACGCAGTAGTCAACGCCTCAGTGGCTGCCGATGCGGCAATCGCTCGCTCGAAACTCGCTCTCGATACGCTGGCCGAGTATCCGGTCAAGCTGACGGATTTTCGGGTGTGGGATGCCATGCAGACCAATCTGCCAGGCACGTCGGCGGCCGACGACCTGGCCATCATCGGTGGTACATTCGGATCTGCGGCACCAGTGCTGCAGACGTATGACGTAAAGGCTGCCGGATCGGTGACGTTGCGGGCACGCGTGACGCTAAGCATGCCGGCGGAATATGCGGCGGCCGAAACGGTTCAGCTTCGCGTGCGCGGCGGAATGACTACGACGGTGGCGGACAATTCGGCCACGGTCGATGTCGAAGCCTACAAAATCGACGAGTTCGGCGGCATCGGTAGCGATCTATGCGCAACGGCGGCCCAGTCGATCAACAGCCTGACAGCGGGCGACAAGGATTTTACGATCAGCGCGTCGACGCTAAGCGCTGGCGACGAGCTCGACGTTCGAATAACGGTCGCGGTCAACGATGCGGCGACCGGCACAGCCGTCAAGGCAACGCTGGGCAAGGTCTCTTTGCTGTGTGACGTTCGAGGTTAACGATGGCCAAAGACGGCGTCCTAATCACGCGGCAGGGCGTAGAGACGCTGCGGCGCGACCATCAAAAGCTGCGGGGCATGATCCACCAGCTGCGGACGCGTCTGCGTAACCGTAGTGACGTTCGTCCGCCAAAGTCCTCGCGACTCGGCATTACCTGCAAGAACGATGCTTTCCCTGACTATCCCAAGTCGGGAAACACATTTGTCGTTGAGCTTGAGCGATGGACGTTCGACGAGGAGCCCGGCGACCGCAGCATAACGTATGAACGCGACAAGGCGTTTGTGGTCGCCCGAACATACGACGGTTCGTTCATCGAGGAAGGCACGCACGTCGTCATCGATCGCCACGAGGGCATGCCTGGGCGGCGCTGGTGGATTCGCAAGCCGGAAGTCGGCTCGAGCAGTTCATCTTCATCGACAAGCTCGTCCAGTGCGTCCGCAAGTAGCTCTTCCAGCTCCAGTTCGGTCAGCTTATCGTCGTCCAGCAGTTCCTCGCTTTCCTCGATTTCATTGTCGTCGTCATCGTCATCTGCAATATCTTCATCCAGTTCGTCACTCAGCAGCTTGTCCAGCTCTTCAAGCAGCTCGTCGTGCCCGGCGACGTGCCACGAAGTCGAGGTGGTGACAAACGTCGAATGCATCAACGGCAACATTGTGGTCACAAAGAAGAAACTGCGGATCTGCGGTGATAACCTCTGCGTGGATTTAGTCTGATGGTGACGAGTAGTAGCATTGGCGCTTGCAATTGTTGCGGTTCAACAAGTTCCAGCAGCGGCAGCTGTGCGTGCAGCGATTATTGCGAATGGCTGTGGTACAACGTCGTGCCGCCGGGCCAGTGGCAAATGAACGATTGCTGCTGTTGCGGAACCTCATGCGAGTGCAGCAACTATCCGACCTGCGAGCAATCAGATCCGTACAATACGTGTCCGGCATGCTGCACGACACCACCGTCAACCCCTGGTACATTTGGCGGCGAGTTGCGGAGGGTTCCGTGTGGTTAATTGCAAATTCTTGTGCAATAGCACGTGTGCCATAATCGCCAAGCTGACAGGGTGCGACCAGTCAACTTGCATTGTGCAAGCCGATGCGTGCAACGCTTGCATGGCCTCCGGCCATCCGCAGGATCTCAATTACGTAACCGCATCAATAGGAATACAAGTGGCCAAACGGCACTGCGACGCCACGCGGTTTTCTGAAGTGCGGGCCAAGTTGTCTCCCGCAATTGCCGTCGAAACGCCAAGGCAAGTTCTTCCGTCCGGGCCTGGGACCGAGCTCAAAAACCTGCTCAGCCGGCTCGGTTTAAAGGAAAAGCCTGGCTGCGGTTGCAAGGCACGCGCCAGGGAAATGGACCATCGTGGCACAGAGTGGTGCGAAGCGAATATCGAGACCATTGTCGGCTGGCTCCGCGAGGAAGCAGATCGCCAGTCCCTGCCATTTGTCGACATGGCAGCCCGTGCTTTAATTCGTTACGCCATTCGGCGAGCGAAAAAGTAGCATGGCTCAGAAATTAATTCTTTCAAACCACCAATGTCCCGGCGACGTGATGTGCATGACGGCCTGCGTCGAATCGCTTCATATTCAGTATCCGAATCGCTTTCAGACCGACGTTCGCACAACGGCATGGGAAATTTGGGAGCACAATCCGCGCATCACACCGATTGCGAGCGACGACTCCGAGGCAACGCACATCAAGTGTGAATACCCAGCGGTTCACAGCAGCAACAAAGAACCTCGGCACATGATGGACGGCTTTTGTGCGTTCCTGGCCGAGCAGCTGAAGATTGACCTGCAATGCAGAGTAAATCACCCGGTGGTTTATTTATCAGACGAGGAAAAGGGCTGGGTCAATCAAGTTCGCGACACGTTTACTGGCGGTCGAAACGTCAAATATTGGCTCATCAACGCTGGCAGCAAGGTCGACATGCCCGCGAAACAGTGGCCAGTGGAATATTACCAGCAGGTCGTCGATTCAACGCATGGGCAGATTCAGTGGGTCCAGATTGGTGCGAGCGAGCACAACCATCCGCAGCTGCATGGCGTGCTCGATCTGCGAGGCAAAACCGACACGCGACAATTGATCAGGCTGGCCTACCACGCAGAAGGCGGTCTGGGCGGCATCACGTTTTTGATGCACCTGATGGCGGCGGTGCGAAAACCATATGTATGCATGGCAGGCGGCAGAGAGCCGCTGCAATGGATCCAGTACCCGCTTCAGCACACGTTTCACTCGCTCGGACAACTCAATTGCTGCCTGCGATCGGCGTGCTGGAAAAGCAAGGTCGTTGGCGACACGGGATCGCTGTGTGAGCAGCCGGTCTACACGATGCAAAAGGCGGTCGGCAAGTGCATGGCAATGATTACGCCGCAGGAAGTTGTTCACGTGCTACAGAGGTTCCAATGCGTCTCCTGATCAAATTCACCCACGGGCTCGGAGATGCGGTGCAGCTCACCGTTGTGCTGCGGCATTTGCAGCGGTATTTGCCCAATGCCATCGTCGATGTTTGGGCGCTCCACGGCAAGCACTCAGCGCTACGCGGATTGTGCTCACGGGTATTCAGCGATCACGGTGAGCAGCCTCGAGAATCCGAATACGATCAGATCATGAACCTGAGTTGGTTCGAATGCCAGCGGTCGTTTGAAGCGGTTCCGTCGACGAAGCCCGCGCTGTGCCTGCAGGATGTGTTCGGCATTGCGCCGGATCCCGAGCTGTTTTACTATGCAATCAGCCCAACGCCTGCTGCCGAACTCGCGGCCGATGAATATTTGCACGCCATCACTGGCGTCGATGCAACGAACGGAAAGTGGCCGGTTTGTGTGTTGCACTATCAGGGCAACACGTCCAGCGAAAAGAAAAACCTGACGCATGACGTGGCGCTGGAAGTCTGCCGATCCGTTCAGTCGGCCGGCCTGACGCCGGTCGTGCTTGACTGGGATCACCGTTCGCCGCTGCCAGATGAGAAAGAGATATTCTGCCCGCATGCCGGCCATCCGCTTTGGGGCGGATTCGGATCGGGTGACGCCGGGACGATTGCTGCCTTGGTTTCGCGATCCCAGCTGATGATCGGCGTCGACAGTGGCCCGCTTCACGTCGCGGCGGCCACCAACACGCCAACGATCGGCGTTTGGACTGGCCACTTGCCAATTCGTTATTTCGATCGCAGTCACAACGTCACGCATTTGGTGCCTGCCAACTGGCGGGAAAGCATGACGCGTCAGCAGGAATCTGTCTGCGAGAGATACTACCGCTTTCGTGAGCGACGATCCAAAACGCTGGCCCGCGATATCTGCGAGCTGGCGGCCGAGCTGACAGGTCGATCGTTGCAACTGCCGAGCGACGGCACGCTCGTCCGGGCAAAAGGATTTCTGGTCCGCAAAGACAATGTCGCCCAAGATCTCGTCATCGTCGACGACGTGTTTTTTAACGACTGCTATAAGCTTGGAATCATTCCGTCTGTCGTCCAGAATGCGAAAGTGGTCGTCGACATCGGTGCGCACATCGGGACGTTTGCCATGCTCGTGCATCGGATGAATCCAGCGGCAAAGATTATTTGCGTTGAGGCCTGTCCTGAGAATCTGGAGGCATTGAAAGCAAATGTCGGTCATTTTGCTGCTGTCGTACACGCTGCTTGTTCTTACGAGCCCCATGAATTGGCGCTGTGCAACTCAGTCCGTGCGAATTGTACGAGCACCGGCGGCTCAATGGTCGTTCCGGCGACAGAGTTAAGTTCTCTCGCACAGGGGGAGTATTGGCCTGATGCACGGCCGCTGGCGAAGGTCAATCTTGAGGAACTCGGGCAGCAGTTCGGCTTTAACATGATTGATCTGCTCAAGCTCGATTGCGAGGGCAGTGAGTTTTCTATTTTGGGCGGCTGCGATTTGTCGCGGGTGCGTTTTGTTGTGGGTGAATATCACGGACAAGCCCGCTGGGATCGGTTTCGTGAAGATCGCCTGGCCGGATGGGACTATGGGCATATGAGCCAAGGTAATGACATGGGTAATTTTCATTTGCGCAACACACAGGTCACACAATGACGGCAGTGCGCGTGGCTGTGCCACCAGGAATCGGCGATTCTTTATGGGCCATCGCTAAGATGCAGTCCATGATGTCGTCGTATCCACCAGGAGCAAGACTGCATGTTTCGGTGTGCAGCGGCGAGCCGAAGCGAAGCGCCAAGTTTATTGAAAGGTTCGATTTCGTCGATTCCGTATCGTATACCCATTGGCGATGCGTCGAGGCGAATAGCTTGCTTCCTGATGGCCTCGTAAACTACGCGCGAACCGGCAAGAACTGGCACGACGAATACGACTGGGTTCTCGTGCCAAATGCGACGCTTGAGCGCGGAGATAGGCTGGAGGATTGGCAACCAGACTGGAAAATCAATTGGCGGGTGATGGACCACTGGCAATTTTCCGGTGCAGAGATATCTACTGCCATCTCGCTTCAGCGTGACCTGGGGCGGTACGCGGTCTTCTACGCAAGTTCGCAAACAAACAATACGACCTCAGGACACAACCGAAACGGCATCTGGAAGCTGACCGACTGGCTGGAGCTGGTTCGTGGATTGCAAGCCACGGGTCTCGCGGCTGTGTTAGTCGGCGCGGAATACGACCGCAGCTACGCCGACGCTCTACGAGATGCTGGCGTAATCTTCGACGCGGATCTGGTAGGACAAATGTCGATCGGCGAAACACTCGCAGCGATCCGACTTTCTGCGCTTGGTGTTTATTTCCAAAGCGGGCTGGGCGTCGTGTCAACTTACTTCGGGGTGCCTACCGCTATGTGGTGGCGGCAGCATGGCGACTCGATTATTCCAGATGGATACCAGACCTTCGACGAGCGGATGGCAACCGCATGGGTGCCTCCTCGCATGATTGAGGATGGCTGTTATCTGCCACTTTACTATGGCCGAGAGACGGCAGGTCAAATCGTTGACATGATCACGTCGAAAGGATGGTGTTGTCGATGAGGTTGGTTGATGAGGCGCGTAACTACACGGATGAGTTTCTTATCGGCGATGCACTGCACGACATGGATCGTGGCGCAGACTTTGCTGGTGGTGGCTGCAACTGTTATTCCTGGCACTACTCGCTTGGATATCAGCTTCGGCCGCGCGTCGTCGTCGAAATAGGAACGCGATTCGGCTATTCAATGTTGTCGATGTTCCGTTCGCAAAAATCGCGAGAGAGGCTGGAGATCGTCCACTGCTTCGACAACGAATCGTGCGTTCCAGGTTCCACCTTGCATGCCTCACGACACTTTGCAGCCAACAGCATTCCGCATCGGATCACCGTTGCAAATACCCAAGACATGAATTCGCTGCCAGTCAACGGTGCCGACGTTTGCCACGTCGACGCTGACCACAGCGAGTGCGGATGCTTCCACGACTGCATGATCGCATGGGAAGCGTTAGTCGACGGCGGGCATTTGATCGTTGATGACGCAAAGTATTTTTCGGTCGCGTCTGGCGTCGCTCGGTTTCTTTTGATGACTGGCAGGACGGCGGAGTTTCATCCGTCCTTGCGTGGCTTTTACCTCATAAGCAAGTGATCACATGCAACGGCAAACTACCACGGTTTTCACTAACGGATGCTTTGACATTCTGCACGCAGGGCACGTGCAACTGCTGGAATATGCCAAGTCGTTTGGGGACGAGCTGATCGTCGGCGTCAATTCAGACGCCAGCTGCCGACAGCTTAAGGGTGCAGGTCGTCCAATCGTATCCTGCACCGATCGCGTCAAGGTTTTGCAGGCGCTTCGCTGCGTCGATGCAGTCTATGTGTTCGACGAGCCGACTCCCGATGCACTCATTTGCGAAATTTGTCCCGACATCTTGGTCAAAGGCCCGGCTGCCAAGATGGGGCCGATTCCTGGCGCTCGTTGGGTAATTGATCGAGGCGGGAAAGTGGTCGTTCCAGATTGGCCAATCACCATCAGCACGACCGCTATTTGCGCCCGCGTCATGGAGGCCGCAGCATGGACCAAGTGATATCGGTGCCCGGCACGGTCGAGCCGGACGTGACCGTCATCGGCGATGTAATTCTTGACCGCTATTGGCACGCCTCAGTCACGCGAATCAATCCAGAGGCACCTGGAGTCGTTTGCGAAGTCTCGTCTGTAACCAGCAGCCTCGGTGGCTGCGGTGCGGTAGCGACTATCTGTGCAGGTCTGGATATGCATTGCTCGTTGGCGGCCGCAATCGGAAAGGATCGCGACGGCGACGAGGTCATGGGGCTGCTTAGCGGCGTCGCTGACGCGGGCTCGCTGGTTTGGCTGTCTCAGCCGCAGACGACGGTTAAACAGCGTGTAATCGCTAACCAGCAGCTGTTGCACACCCGCTTCGACTTTGAGGAGGTGCAGCGCATCGAACCGGCCTTGGTTAAGCACGTCGAGACAGTGCCGCTTGGGAAGGTGGTGTTAATTTCAGATTATGGAAAGGGCGTTTGCTCACGAGCCATGATCCGGCGTGTGATTCGACGGGCGCGACGTGCTCGTATTCCTGTGCTCGTGGATCCGGCGAAAAACCGCAATGTGATGGATTACTACGGCGCGACACTGGTCAAGCTGAATGCTTATGAGGCGGCCGATATCATCGATGCCGACTGTGCCACCGCAGCTGCATTTTTGGCGAGCCACATGCGGTGTAGCGTTGTGGTCACAGACGGTGGCGATGGCATGTATTTCCATGACGGCGACCAGCATTTTCATCAGGAAGCCGTGCCGACACGCATTGTCGACGTGACTGGAGCGGGCGATACGGTATTGGCTGCACTGGCGGCAGGATTAGTTCGTGGTTACGGTTGGCGGCAAACACTGGCACTGGCGGCCGACCTGGCAGCAAAGCAAGTGGCACAGCACGGCGTTGGGCCGGTAAAGGAGACTGACAATGCTCGTCGCATTTGATTTTGACGGTACGATCAACCTCAACGGCGAGGCCAATCGCAATATTGTCTCGCTGATGGTGCGCCATCTGGTGGCAGGCAATGACGTGTGCGTTGTAACTACCCGCAATCCCGCCCACGAGGAGGAATCGTGGTATGCCGTTCATGCACCCGACAGGGTGACGGTGCGATCGCTGCTCGAGCAGGAAAACATCAATGTGCCCGTGTATTACACCTGCCATGCACCGAAGGTAGACACCATGGCCGTGATTGGTGCTTATCGCCTGTACGATGACGATCCGCTTGAGATTGAGACTGTGCGTCGGGTCAACAAGCAAGGCATCTCAGTGATGCATGACGGCAAGGCGTGGGTGCGAGCACCAGGAATGCTCGGGCCGTGTGACGTGTGCAGCCAGGATCTTTATCTCACCGGCATCTATCAGGTCGGAGACGATCGGCTTTGTGCGTGCTGCCTGAATCGCGTTTAGGTATTTTTGCTGGCGGACGATGCGTCCACTGGGCTCGAGCTCGTCCACCGATCGCCAGGTGTGTCCACTGGGCTCGAGCTCGTCCACTGATCGCCCGCATCGTGCATGCGCTCGCTTCCATCTCAAATTGCCATCGATAGCATGCGCTTTGTCAGGCACGCCAGACCCCCGGTAGGGGGGATTGTCTAGGGTCGAAACGTCCAAGACCGCCCCGCCCGCGTACTCGTCGCGCGGTACGTGCGGGCACGTAAGCGCGATCCAATCCTG
>JAAOEI010000574.1_pt1 | contig 14034 bp, 17 predicted proteins | sample 7059261 | NCBI WGS metagenome assembly JAAOEI01 (sample SAMN14008812, study PRJNA610033) | viral metagenome | isolation source: viral particles filtered from seawater | place: China: Hangzhou Bay, Yangshan Deep Water Harbour | collected 2017-10-31
GGACCAGCCCGGGCGCCTATTGTTGGCGCAAACGATATCATCATTGACCTTGTGTAAGATATTGTTTTTTTTGCCGATAAGGTGGGGTGGGGCCGGGAATCGCCGCCCCCCGTGGAACATCGATAGTTGATCATTTACAACTTAATCACTTATTAGATTAACATCTATTGTTAATCTAATACCTTATTAATGCGTATCTGTATCCACATTAATGCGTATCTTTATCCCCCACCCCCCTTAATATATCCTTCACCTGAAAAATTTTCTGTGATATAATGTAGCCATGACAGACGAAGATCTCTTTTCACTCCCTGACAAAGAACCAGCCGATCTCTTTGATTTACCTCAACCCCCAAGGGACCTAACTGACGCCCTTGAAGGCGGAAAAGAGCGTAGCAAAGAAGCAATCTCGATGCCTGAAGACCCGATCCACATTATTAGAGACTCTATGACTCTAAATACGCAACGGTGGGCCGCGTATGACGCCGCTTACCAGCAGTGGGAGAAGGACATGGTTAAATTCAGGGTAAAGGAAGCCGAGGCGCGGGCGAAACGAACCAAGGGCCGCCCGAAGGAAGACGACTGGCTGTTACACAACAAGGAACCAGAAAAACCGGTCCCGCCCGCTGGCAAGAGACCGAGATCGGTCAAGCCTCCTCCTAGTCCTGCCCCCACGGATTACGGGGTGTCTCCTCAGCAAAAAGCCAAACAGGACGCCGTAGCCCTTATGGTGTCTTGTGGGCTGAACCAAACGACGATCTCCTCCCTGTTGGGGATGTCAAAAGATAAGCTACAAAAACTGTTCCGACCAGAACTGGACTTCGGGAAAGACATTCTCACCAGTCGGGTGGCGAACGCCCTGGTGCAGAAGGCACTTGACGGTAACGTCATGGCCGCCATCTTCTGGCTGAAGAGCAGGGCGGGGTGGCGCGAGACAACTGAACTCGAACTCAGTAAGAAGGAAGGCGAGAACATCTCCGAGGTGGAGAGGGAGCAGAGGCTCATGTCGATAATGTTGCAAAATCCGTCGATCAGGGCTAAAATAGAACAGAAAAAGAGGCTTAAGGAAGCCGGAGTCAACACGACCATAACAATGCCATCAGAGAGCAAAGATGATAATAGAGGAGAGGAAGCCGCAGTTCGACGTACTGAAGACAGTGATAGCACTTCCAGTGGAGAAAGTGACGCCTGACTTCCACCAATGCGGAACCTGGCATACCGTCTACCCGCCCCCCAGGCTGACAATGTGGGAGCAATCTACTGGAGAGGATGAATGAAAGAACTATTTATCTTGTTTGCTATATTTACCGGAGACCCGGAGGTACACTCCGAAATTGTTGGAGTGTATACAGACCCCATGAGTTGCCAGAGGCAACTGATCAGGAACATCAAGTCTGCTCCTCCAAAATATTGGTTCAGTTGTAAACACATAAGTCTTAATGAAGCATAATTGTGGTATAATAGGGGTTGAAATTAATTTCAGGAGGAGGATACAGTGCCAACAAAGTTACTTGAAGAGTCTATTGCAAGGTTTGGAGCCAACAGGAATACTAATAAAGGTAAGCTCGGCGTTAAAGATAGAAAAGCGCCTAAAAAAGGGAGGCTAGGCATTTTTGACCTGTTTAATCATTCAGCCTCGCGGAAAGTAAATGTGGCGGCCGGCCAGCGTGTGGCCCGCGGTATTGATACGAGGAGTCCTCGTCAGCGCCAGATAGATGCTCATGACGAAGCAGTTAGGGCGCACGAAGCTAAGAAGCCCCCGGAGTTTGTAACCTCTAGAGACCGGGGCGGTCGCACTACAAGGAGCAGGAATCCTGCGTTCGAAGCTTGGGAGAGGTCGCGCCCGAAAGAAGCTCCTTTTCTGCAAGCCGCTAAAGACCTCGAAGCTGGTAGAAGCCCCTTCCAAAGAAACAGAAATAGGTCGACTCAAACAACCCCCAGCCAGACAAGCAGAACTCGTCGAAGGGGTCAAAGGTAATTTAGTATAACTTATAACTGGAGAGTAAGGATGCCGGACGAAAAGAAAAAGAAAAAAATTAAGACGATGATGAGTGCGTTTGCGGCCGCGGACAAGATTAAGGAGATGAAAAGGAAAAAAGAGATTGAAGCCGTGGACTCCGCCCCGAAGAATAAGCGAAAAGAAATTGTCCAAAAACTTTTAAAAAAGAAAAAGAAAGGAAAACTTGGATCATGAATAAAACTATTGTTGCCCTTCTCGTTTTTCCGTTCACCGTTGCTTGTGCTTCTGGTGGGTCTTTCATGGTACCTCTGGAGAACGGTAGTACGGCTCGTGTTACGTCGGTAGGCTACACCGGACTTTCGGCTAAGGGAATCGAGTATGGCACGGTTGAGATCTGCGATCCTGACGGCAACAACTGCGTCCTGAAGGCAGAACAGACTGTGTCCAACAACTCTATCCTGGAACAGGTTGGTGGCCCGGCCGCTACGGTTGGCGCGGCTAAGTTGCTGGCTGACGGGATCGAGGGTTCTGGTGATAACATCAACAACAGCAACTCCAATAACGCAGACGCCCGGTCTATGGCGGCTTCGAACTCCACGAGCTCGAGCGTCAGCAAGAGTGGTGTATCGATGAAGGGCGGCGGGAGTTGCCGCGGCAACTGCGGTGGCCGTCGAGGCTGGTAGTTAGGTACGCGGAGGTTTTACTTCCTTTTCCCTCCGCCGGGTCGTTCCCTGTGGCGACCCCAACAAAAACAACTCACAGGGGCGAACTTAAAAGGAACATTTAAATGAGTGATTTAGTCTTAACCTCGGAAGAGGTGGCAGAGCTATATGAAAGTCTGTCTGAAGCTGAACGCTTTCAGATAGACAAGTTGATCGTGGAAGACATGGCAGAAATGCCGTGGCGTCCAATGATCGACAGGCACAACCCTGACAAACCAACCCCCCAGCAACAAGCCTACGACTCCAAAGCTGATATCCTCCTCTACGGTGGCGCGGCTGGCGGTGGGAAATCCTCCCTCATCGCTGGCCTTGCCATGACCTCCCACAAAAGGAGCGTCATCTACAGGCGGGAGAAGACAGACCTGTCTGCTCTGATCGACGAAGTATTGTCCATCCATGGGTCGGATAAGGGGTGGAACTCCCAGAAGAATATTCTCCGCCTTCCGGGTAGCAGATCAATCAGTTTTGAAGGTATGCAACATGAGAAGGATAAGAAGGTCGCTCAGGGTAAAGCGAAAGACCTTATCTGTTATGACGAGGTGACACAGTTCACCGAGAGCCAGGTTCGGTACTCTATGACCTGGAACCGGCCTACCAAGGAACACATCGGCCAGCGTTGTCGCGTTGTTATGGCCAGCAACCCCCCGGACACTTCAGAAGGCGACTGGGTAATCAGCTTCTTTGCACCTTGGCTCGACCCGGAGCACCCAAACCCCGCCAAGCCGGGCGAGCTAAGGTGGTTTATCTACAAGGAGGGGGAAGGGGATATCGAAGTTAAAGATAATACGCCCATCCCTGACCCCCTCTACCCCAACGACAGAAAGAAAGACATCATCCCGAGGTCAAGGACTTTCATCCCTTCCAGTGTCGACGACAACGTCTACCTGGATGGGTCTGGCTACAAGGCCGGGTTGCAAGCCCTACCAGACGTCTTGCGCGAGCAGATGCTCCACGGTAACTTTATGGCAGGGCGCGAGGATGACATCTGGCAAGTCATCCCGACCGAGTGGGTGGAACTGGCCATGGACAGGTGGACGGAACACCGGCCTAATGATCTTAAGATGACCACGCTAGGGTTCGACCCTGTCCGCGGCGGTGGAGACTTCGCCGTGCTTGCGCCGAGGTACGGGTGGTACTTCGGGGAGCTTATTATACGGCCGGGCAAGGAGCTTAAGACAGGACCGGAGAACGCCGCTTTCGCCACGATGAACGTCCGGGACGGGGCAACCATCATGGTCGACATCATCGGTGGAGCAGGGGCGTCAGCGTATGACCAGATGAAGCTGAACGGGTTGAACGTGGAGGCCGTTGATGGTAGGAAGACAGCGACCGGCCATGCCGCGCAGTCGGCCCTCCTGTTGTTTTTTAATGAGCGAGCAAAGAACTGGTGGAGGATGCGAGAAGCTCTCGACCCGGATACCGGGATGGACATCGCACTGCCGCCCAGCCGGTCTTTGAAAGCGGATCTCTGCGCTCCCAGGTGGCAGAATAGCAAGCGAGGAATCCAAGTAGAGAGTAAGAGTTTTGAGACGAAAGACGGCTTCGGAGATATTAAAGCTCGCCTTGGGCGGTCCCCAGATGAAGGGGACGCGGTTGTTATGGCCAACCGGGACGCCCCCATCCTCGTCCGAAAGCCCGGCAATAGGGGGCCGTCCAGGGCAAATAGTAGCTATATTATCAAGAATTTCCGCGGTAAGAGGAGATGAAGATCACCCCAGAAGAAGAGGCAAACGGGTGGACGCAGGAAGCCCTGGACAGATACCGAAGGGAAAGAAACAGGGCGCAAGCGAATTTAATTTTTAAGCCTAAAAACACTAAGCCAAAAGAACAAAATCATAATTATCGCCCGCATAAATGGAGAAAAAAGTGAACGCTATAGTAGTATTTCACGACTGTGATTCACACCCATTCTCCAGGTTTTTAAAAAAAGGATTCAGGCATTGCTTTGTGTGTGTAAAATCTCATCCATATTGGATAAGAATTAACTATCTTGGCTCACATTTAGAAACGCAAGTTGATTGTGAATACGATTTTAACCTAGTTGATTATTATAGAGAAATGGGTTATACTGTTGTAGAGACCCAGCGACGAATTAATAGAGGGTCAGAGATTCACCCATTCTCAGAAACTCTTATGATCAGTAATTGTGTAGGTGTCGCTAAAATTGTTCTCGGTATCAATTCTTTTTCTTGGACCCCTTACCAACTATACAAGGAACTTACACAATGAATTTATTTCCTGGAAAATCAATTTTCAGCCCGCCCCGCCCAAGAGTTCAAGCCCCCGCCCAGGATGACAGCGCAGAGAGGCAGAGACAAGCCGCGCAGAAAAAAGCACTCGCAGACGCAAAGGCCCGTAGGGGCAGGAAGGCGTCCATCCTAACCGGCCCCGAGGGCGTTCAAGAATCTCCTTCAACACTAGGATAGTTTAATGCCGAAAACCGACCAGGAGATGGTCCGGTCGACATTAAAGCGGATGAATACGCTTTTAGGCCGGAAGCAACAATTTTTAAACCACTGGGAAGAACTCGCCCAGGTTATGCTTACCAGGCGGGAAGGGTTCACCTCAACAACTGTTGATGGTGACTACAGGAACGACGACATATACGACGGGACTCCTATGCAGGGGGCGAGGTCTTTGGCGAACACCACTGGAGCGATGATTCGCCCGGAAGGTGATTTTTTCGCCAAGGTCGCCCTTGAAGACAAGACCTTGGAGTCTAATGACGAAGCGGGCGCTTGGCTTGCTGATACGACTGAGCGGATGGAAGCGGCGATCAAGAACCCGAAAGCGAGGTTCCGTCAGTCTACCGGTGAAGTCGATCTCGATCTAGTTGTGTTCGGAACTGGAATTATTTCCGCCAATCTTTCTAAAGATCGTGATAGTTTAATATTCCAGTCTACTCACCTGAAAGACGGCACTCCTTTTTTCAATGAAGAAGGTCACGCTGTCGGTATGTTCAAACAGCGGACCTTTACTGTCTGGGAGGCTGTGGAAAAGTTTGGTTCTGACGCTCTGCACAAGGACGTTCGAGAACTGGTAGAGAACGAGAAGTGGGATGACAAGATCAAATTCGTTCAAGCTGTAGTCCCGAGGGAACAGCAGAGGTTCAAGTCCCCACTACTGGCCGTGAATATGCCGTGGGCCTCGATGTGGATTGACTGCGACCGGGAATTTCTTGTTAAGAGCGAAGGGTTCCAGGAATTTCCGTTTATCGTCCCTCGCTGGAACACTTCCTCGGGCGAGACCTACGGCCGGTCTCCCGGCATGGTTGCCCTCCCGGACGCGAACACCCTGCAAGCCATGGGAGAGACGATCCTCGTGGCGGGACAGCGGTCTGCAGATCCGCCTCTGATGGTGCCGGACGACGGCGCTTTTAATGAACTTAACACCTTCCCCGGTGGTATTTCCTACTATAGCTCGGAAAGTGCCGCGGCTCTTAATGGTAGGAATCCGTTTTTCCCGTTGATCTCTGGAGCAAACTTACCGATCAGCCGGGATATGCAGACGGACACCCGGAACCAGGTGATGAACGCATTTTTTAAGAACATCTTGAATCTGCCGGTAGGTGGCCCCGAGATGACTGCCACCGAAATCATCCAGCGGAAGGATGAATTTATTCGGGAAGTTGGGCCGGTATTTGGCATTTTCGAGTCAGACTACAATATGCCTTTGGCGGAGCGGGTTTTTAATATCATGCTCCGAGCTAACGCGTTCGCTCCGATCCCAGAGGCTCTATCTGGTGCGAAGATCAAGTTCCAATTTGAACTCCCTGTCACCAAGGTCAGGAAGCAGGTGCAGGCCGCGGCCGCGAGGCAGTGGGCAGTTGAGCAGATGGAACTTGCGGCTGTAGACCCCGACCATGTCCACATCGTGAACGCTGAAGCTCTGGCGAGGTTCTCCCACGACGCCCTTGGGCTACCTCACGACATCATCACTGGTCGTGAAGAGTTCTTGGAGAAGGTTGCCGCGTCGAGAGAGGCGAGGCAGAAACAACAGCAAGAGCTTGTTGAGGGCCAGAGCGCACAGACCCTCGCTACTGGAGCGAAAGGTGTTAAAGACCTTGGCGGCCTGGAAGCTCTTGGTAAACAACTAACCGGACAAGGAGGCGAAGAAGGAGAAGAATAATGCCCCGAAAGAAAAAGGAAGAAGGGAAAACACATTACGATTTTGTAGATCATTTGAAAAGTTCGTTTTACGATGTTGGTGGGAGGACAAAGCTGGACCGACATAAAGAATTTGTAAACGTCTTTATGGCAACCGACGAGGGAAAACGTGTTCTATATGAGATACTTGGCATGGCAAAGTTATCAGCGCGACTTGTGCCACCTTTTCCTGCACCCATTGATAAAGATAGATTACTGGTGCTTGAAGGTGCGCGTCAACTTGCCGCTGATATAATCGATGTTATAACTATTACACCGGAGTTGAACAGACCGACTCAGACTAATAGTAAGAAGTAGGCACCCACTTAATTTTACAACAGGAGATACCAATGGCCGAAGAACAAGTTGTCGAAAATGAAGAGGTAACAGAAGATCAAGACCAACTGGATGTCGATAATAATGAGGAGACCGAGAGAAGTTCTGATCATTTCTCTGCAGATTTCAAAGATGAAAAAATTCGAAACGTCGCCTCCAGGTACAACACTACCGAAGATCTGGCAAAAGCGGTATATGATCTTCGAGGTAAGCTCTCTTCAGCCAGGAATGAGAAAGCTTCGCCGCCTGATGAGGAGGCAGATGAAGTTGAGATTTCCGAATTTCGGGAGGCTTTTGGGATTCCTGAAGACCCTTCCGGGTATGACTTTTTTGAACTCGAAGGGGAGTACGACACCGAAGAGAACCGAGAAGAAATCGGAAGGTGGCAAAAGCTTTTCCATGACAATAATGTTCCTTCCGAAGCCGCGGCCGCCATTCTGGAGATGTATGGTGCGGATGTAATCGCCGCAAAAGAAGCGGAGATTGCGGCAGACGCCCAATACGCAGAACAGACTCAAGCAGAACTAAAAAAAGCGTGGGGCGCAGAATATGACACTAACGTCGCCTTTGCCAATCAAGCTGTGGCCACTTTGTTCGGCGACGATTTTGAAGATGTAAAGGCTATTCAAGATTCGACAGGTAAGTTTATTATGGATCACCCCGCCTTTGTGAAAGCGTTTTCTAACATTGGGCGGGAGATGGGAGAAGGACAACTTGCTGGGCCACTATCCGAAAGCGAGGTAGAAAGTATTGAAGATCGGGCAAACTCGTATAGAGAGAAAGCAAGGGAGGCGCAAGCTAGAGGTAAAACTGCGGAGGCTAACAAGTGGTCTGCTAAAGAACTGGCTGAATTAGAAAAACTTGACCGCGTTGGTAACAATTAAAAACTTTAATATGAGGTATAAAAACGATGGCTTTGCTTCAGATCACTGTATTTCCTGATGCGATGGAGGTCCCCTTGGGAGTTCCTGCAATGGAAGAAGCGGTTACTTTCGCTGGTGTTAGTGTTCAGTCTTCCGCTCTTCCGCAAGTTAATAATAAAGTTTGGGTACACAGGGTCCGAGTCATCGCAGACGCGGATTGCTGGGTAACTTGGGGGGATGACCCAACGGCGACCACGGACGGTTCGTCCGGCCGGATGGTGGCGGCTGAAGCCGCCGAATATTTTGCAATTTCAAGCGGCAAGAAGATCGCCGTGATTGCGAGGTAAACATGATAACGGGATCTGGTAAATATAAAATTCAAATAATTAAACAAGCTCTTGATCTTACGAAAGAACTTGGTAGTTCTAAAGGTGTCACTGACGCTTTAGGCAAACTTAAAGAAATGAGAGAAGGCGTGGATAACGCTTTGGCTGTGCTGTCGGAGAAAGAACGAAAATTTAATGAAAGTATTTCATCTTTTGAGCAGACTAAGAAAAACCTTCTATCTGATTACAATTCTGTTAAGTCTAAAGTGGATTCTGATATCCAGAAATATAAGACTCTTTTTGGAGAACTCTACCAAGAGAAAAAAGAATTAGCAGAGGAGTTCGCCCACAAAGAAAAAGATCTAAAGATGAGGGAGCATGAAATAGAATCTAAGGCGAAAGAGATGTATTCTGTCTTGGAAAGTGCTAATCTAAAAGAAGAGGCATTGGTCAAGAAAGAAAAAGTTCTTGAGTCAAAAGCCAGGAAGCTAAGTGAAATTTCTGGTGTTATTAATAGTGTTGTTAGTCAACTCAAAAATCTTGGTATCTAATATACGAGGAGGAGGATAGAATATGGCGGCAATCGCTGACGCTGATGTAAGCGTTGACACAGCAGGAAACATTAGGTGGACTGGAGCGGCCACGACAAACCGCCATACTGTCCTAGAATTCATGCAGTGGCTGATGGACAAACAGGATGATGCCACTGTCTCGGATTCTGACTCTATATTGGATATCACCGTTGATACGGCGTACAACAGGTCAACCGATCAGATCTTGACCCTGAACGCGCCGTTTAACATCGATGACACTTTTGCCACTCATTTGTACGATGGGTCAGTCAGCCAGACCGACCCCGATGAGGGTGGTGAAACTTTGTACGCAGGACTTCGCGTTATTGGTCCGGTTGAGACCGGGACAGAATATATGATCCTTCAGAACGGAAAAGTTCTTCCTGCTTTCTGGGGAACTGGTATTAATGCGGAAGCCGCCCCTTCTTCGGTTTTCAGTCGCCACCTTGTAAAGGTTAAACACGCTGGCGTTCAGATCGACGGTCAGAGGATCACCGTTCTTGCCAGGGAACTGGGCGATCAGTACCGCCGATTTCCTGCTACCCTAGGTACCGGAAACTCCGTTGCCGCCATTGCTAACGGTGCTGATATCTTTAACACGACAGCAGACGCAACTATAGCCGGGTGGACGTCCATTACTAATACTGAAGGCCAGCGGCTGTTGGACATCGATAATGATGGCTCGAACGAGGAATACTATAGCGAGTGGAACATTGGCACTCAGACCGTCAATGACACTTATGAGCGCAGTAAGTGGATCACACAGCGGTCCCATGAAGCTGATGCTACCTCCGGCGCTGTTACCGGCACCAACTATGTTGTAGAAAACGGAACTATCCTCGGGCAAGCCCAGTCATTTATTCCGCTAAGTGGTGGTGAGTACCTGACGGAAGCCCGGTGGCAGTTGAAAGTGGGTGGTGGCACTCCGACAGGGACTGTGTATTGTGAACTTTGGGATTCGGATGATGCGTCTCCTGGTGTCCCGACCGGCGGCGTTTTAGCCAGGTCTGAGGATGTACTGGCTTCGGCGATCACGAGTGCTTATGCCGAGCATATTTTCAGGTTCAATATTTTGAATCCTACCACCGGTGCGGACCAGAAAGCTAATCTTGCTTTATCAAACGCTGAATACTATATTGTTCTTCGCCACGACGCTGGCGATGCAACCAACTTTATTCACGTTGATGGCTCCGCTACGTCTGTGGATGCGACTCAGGACAGGGCGGAAGACACTGGAACTTGGGCCGGGTCTGGCACGACCGACCTTAACCTTATCGTAAAATCCTCTCCTGCTATCCACGGAATTCCTGGAGAACAGTTTCAAGGTATCAACATCGAAGTTGGCTACGATAACGAGACCGGAGCCACCGGCGTTATCGAGAACACCTTGGCATTTTGGGGTACGAAAGTGTTCTACGACACCTTGGTGTCCGGCCCCTTCAGGCCCGGCGAACTCGTTACATTCAGGAACGAATCTGGAAACGCATTAAAAACAGGAGGCGTTGTTCTTTATGATGATGGTACTGATGAGCTTATTGTTGCTCTTGATACCCCTGGCGCGGCTGTAATCGATGATAATGATGTTATTGCCAGCGTCCGAGGTGGTGGCGCGACGGAAACCACGGCCGCCATTAATGTAGCTGGAGGCGCTATTCTGGATGAAGACAAGAGCGGGGGTGTTGGTCTGGTTTTGGCCAAGGATGACAACGGCCTTACTGGTGAGTTGTACCTCCAGATCATATCCGGCAGTGCTCCAGTTGATAACAACCGGATTCGGTTGTCTGACCTTAGTGGCGACCCGTTGACGGACTACGTTGATGCGACTGCTACTCTTAACTCCAAGACCATCAGCCCGGAATTCATGGGTACGTCGACTGGAACTAATATCATCGGCGCTTATGGAATTGGGTTTGAAACTGCGGATGTTGGGTCTTCGGATCGTTTTACCGCGCTTGATGACACTTCTCACATCCCGCCGAACAATGTCATTTTCACGGTGTCCGGCCTGGTAAGTGGAGAGGACTATGTCCTTGTCGGGCCGCGAACTGGCACTGCCTTAGACCGAGGCCAGTGGTTGCTGTCGACTGCTCTTACAGGAGCCACGGAAACTTCGGTTGTCACAAAAACCGGAACGGATGTTGTGCCGTGGACGGCGGCCAAGATCAACTGGCCGAACGCCGGATCTCCGAATTCCGCCATTAGAATTCAAATGGATGATGGCAGGTATCGAAGGATTCAATATACGTCTCACGACTCGTCCAGCACCTTCACCATCCCGTCGACCAGCTTCTCCGGTGACGAGGCGGCAGTGAACAACAATGTGTTTATGGGATTCATCGACCTACTCGCTTCTGGAACTACGATGACGTTTACCGGGGTCCACACTGCAAGTAATGATCGGGATCTGTTTGTTAGAGTTAGAGACGGGGGCGGCACCCCAATTAAAACCTTTGAATCTGACTCGGCGCAATTCTTGTCAACGGCACAGACTGTCGCCGCGGTTAGAACTGATGATTTCTAATGACAGTTCTTGCTGTAACATTTGATGGTACTAGACTAAACGATTCAGACAGCAACACCAACTGGGGAAACTTTGTTATTGGTGGTGGTGCGCCCGCGTCTGAATTCCCTTTGGCCTATCAGGTTACGTCTGGCACGACAGCTGGTGCTGTTAATAAAAAGATTACTAGCACTAGCGCCAGGCAGGGTGTCGACTATGTTCACGGCAGTGGTACTGACATGACTGCGGCCGCGAACAAACTGTGGTTTTGTAAAGTATATGTATCTGACTCTTTTGACCTAAACACCACCTGGGGGGTTGAGGTGGCAATGGGATCGGCGGATACAAATAATGACCACAGGTACAACATCGCAGGGACCGGCGCTAACCTTTCCGTTTATAATGCGTACCCGCCGCAAGGCGGGTACCTCATCACTTCTATAGACCCCAACATTGACACTTGGAGAGAGTCTGAGAACGGAACATTCGCTCAAACTAGTGTATTGTGGTTTGCTGTTGGGGCACAGTTTGTTAATGGTACGGCTAAAGCTGAGAACGTGGCGATGGATTCTATCGACCTCGGCACCGGACTTACCATCGTCTCTGGGACTGGGGCCGACCCGTCTGGAACATACACTGATTTTGTTGCAGAAGACCAGGACGACAAGACTAACCGTTGGGGCGTGGTTACTGGATCAGGTGACATTGTAAGGTGCCACGGCCTTCTTTCAATAGGAAATTCAGGTGGAACAGAAACGGATTTCGACGACTCTACTTCAATTATTTTGTATCCTGATGGGTATCATTCTCGCGGTCTTGTTGGCGTGTTTGTTCACAACACAAACGCTTCCAGCGTTATCGTGGATGGAGCAACCCACATTGGAGAAGGAACCAGGAACGGTGTCGATGCCAACGACACCAGGCCCGACTATGAAGTATCAGGGACCAGCGGGTCGTTTACCTTCAACGGAACGCTAAGAAACTTTCGGGATGTAACTTTCCAAGCCGGGGATACGATTAATGCCGCTATCGAGTGTATGTTGCTGGTTCAAAATTCGGCTGACCTAGAAAACTGCACCATCACTACTCGATCTTTGACCAGTGTGGCGTGTTTACAAGATCCAACTTTTGGCACGACCACCGACCTTAATAACACAACCTTTATCCAAGGGGAAGCTGGTCACGCTATTGAGATAGCTACTGCGGGCAACTACACACTGACAAACCTGTTCTTTAGTGGGTATGGTGCCACGGCCAGTGATTCTGCGGCCCTGGATCTTACTGACACAGTTGGGACTTATAATATAACCGTATCTGGTGGCGACACTCCAACATACAAGACCGCCGGTGCCACAGTTAATATTATCAGTGGAACAGTCACCACGACTATTAATGTAGATGACAACACTGGCGCCGCCCTGGATAATGCCAGAGTGCTGGTTCGGGCAGATACGGGCGGCCCAGAACCTTTTGAGGATACGGTTACTATTACCAGGTCTGGTACTACGGCGACAGTGTCCCACACCGGCCACGGTTTCAGTGTCAACGACAAGGTGCAGATTAAAGGAATCACAGATAAAACTGAAGACAATAAAATTCAAACTATTGTTACAGTTCCTGGTGCGAACTCGTATACCTACACGACAACCAACTCAGGTAGCACCAGCTACACTGGTACTATATTAGCAACTGCTGTATTCATCGACGGTTTAACTTCGAGTGGAACAATTACTGATACGAGAGCGTTTGCATCTGACCAGCCTATTGATGGTTTTGTAAGGAAGGCAAGCGCATCTCCAAGATTCAAACCTTTTTCACTGGCCGGTAATACAATCGACAGTGCAAGCGGGCTAACTGTTAGCATAAGGATGGTTCTTGATGAATAGTGCAAAAGAGGAAGTGGAAGGAACTGAGGATTTTATATCAGAAGGGTGGCACAAGCTAGATGATAAATATGTAAGCAAGAAAGCCCCTATTATTAATTGGGGGAGCGGGTTCCACAAGATGGACGACGCCGGAAAAATTCAGTATCTGGCTCAACTTGCTTGTACGATGAACCAGGCGGCGGCCTTGATACAAGACGAGCGGGACGAGTTAAACAAAATATGCGCTCAAAAAGAGAAGCAGATCCAGACAGTGGTCAAACAGTTAAACGCTAACAACCAAATGATGCAGGCTGAAGTCACCAGAATGAACGAAATGAACAGGATGTATCATGCTGATATAAAAGAACTGCAAACCAAAATTAAGGAACTGCAGAATGGCAATCAGCATTAATTGGGCGACAAAAGTATTCACCATCCCACAAGCCGATCTAACTCTTGTTTCTGGAACTCTGTATGAAATGGATACGGAGGCTGTTAGGCAAGAGATAAATGCTATTATGGACAATGCTGATGGGATGGCTTTTGAAGACCCTATTCTGCATAATACAGAGGTTACTGTTGCCGGGACTACGTTCGCTCGTACCATTGAAATGATTAATGGGTACAGCATTGAGTTTTCCCCAAACTCCGCGTGGTCCGTTCGGTTCACAGGTTCTAATAATAACTTGTTTGATGTGGAGAACGGCATCCTGGTCCAGAACCAAGTTCAGGTTATTTCTAACAA
>JAAOEI010000576.1_pt1 | contig 14018 bp, 26 predicted proteins | sample 7059261 | NCBI WGS metagenome assembly JAAOEI01 (sample SAMN14008812, study PRJNA610033) | viral metagenome | isolation source: viral particles filtered from seawater | place: China: Hangzhou Bay, Yangshan Deep Water Harbour | collected 2017-10-31
CCGCCTCGTATGCGGCGCACTGCGCCGCCTCGTGCCACTCCCACCCGGCGGACTGATGGGTGGGGGTGGGGTCAATCACGGGTTCTCGCCGGCCCGCGCCGAGCGATGTAGTCGCGGGCGTCGTCGGGGTGAACGATGTAACGGTTTTTCCCGCCGGTACGCGCCCTACGGGCTCGCAGCAGCCCTTTGCGTATGTCGATCAGTACTTTTTCCTGACTGCATCGCATCTGTTTGCGCACGTCCTCCACGGTCAGGTACACCACGCCGGGATCGATCGGGATGTGCTCGTTCGCCAGTTCGGCCTGGAGTTGCGCAGCCTCCCGCACCTGTCGTCGCCGCTCGACGCGGGCGCGGAGTTCTTCCAGATCGACCATATCTAATCCCCCCTGCACTCGTCGCACTCGTAGTCACCGCGGCACCGGCAGCAGCAGTACGCCTCGAGTCCGCCGGCGGCGTAGTAGGGGCCGTCCACGCAAGGCTTCGCCTCGCCGCAGATGTCGCAGCCGGCGAACATCACGAAGCCGGACGACTCGGCGAACGCCGTGCGTGGGTCGCGCGACAGGTCCGGGTCGCCGGGGCCGAGTTTGCTGTCGCCGTTGGGCTCGCGCATCACGCCACCTCCTCGTGCAGCCGGCCCAGCGCCGCGACCCATCGGTCGCGGACGATCGGCGCGTAGTGCTGGGCGATTGCCCAGCCGATGTGCTGGTCGTGGTCGCCCACGTCCCGCCGCTCGCACAGCCATCTCTGCAAGATGCGCGGCAGGAGCCGGTCGTTGACGATGGCGTCGAGGATGAGATCGGCCTGCTTCCCCGTCGGGTGCGCCCCGATCCACGTCCGCGCGCAGTCGAAGAGCACATCGTGCGAAATGGCGTCGAGGCGCACACCGCGCACGATGTGCATCTCGATCTGCTCGTCCAGGGCGGCGGTGGGGGTCACCGCCGGTCCCTCCACGTGCCGACCGGGGCCTCGCGCATCTGCCGGACCGCCTCGGAGAGCATCAGGCACGTGGTCGCCCGGCTGCGCTCCACCGGCACGGTGTCCTGCCGGATGGAGCGCCCGACCACCTCGGTCACGCGCACGAAGTCGGCGCGCGAGCGGTGAGCGAAGTCGGCGGCGGTGCGGGCGTTGCCGCAAAACACGGGACCGTCGGGGGCCAGGACTTCAAAGGTGCTCACAGTCCCAGCGCCTCGGGTCCGAGAATGCGCGCGATCATGCACGTCCAGAAATCCCCGAAGTCATCGAACAGTGCTTGCTCCGAGGGGGCGAGGTTGCGCCATGTTCCCTGAACGTGGTTCGCGTAAACCACGCTCTCCTCGTCAAACCGGAACGCTTCGCGGTCGACGACTTCGACAGTTTTGCTGGTCAGACTCATGCTGTTCTCCTCGTCATCTTCTTTGCACACGCCGCGCAGGCGTGCTTTGTCTCCAACGTGCCCGCGCCGTTCGGGTGGCGGTACTGAAGCCACCCGCCCGACTTCGTGGCTCGGTCGAATGCCTCGCCTTCGGTCGATGCGCACCAGAGCCCTCGGCGACCGCAGCGGTCGCAGGTGAGGGCGAGGTGTACTGTCGTGAAGGAAGCCATGGGGCTAGGCGGCGAGCCAGCGGTCGAAGCTGGAGCGCATGCGCTCGGCGTAGTAGTCGCGGGCGCCGTTCTCGGTCACCTCGATGTATCCCATCTCCTGCTTGCGGCCCCGGCTAAGGGTCCGACTCACGTACACGCGCGAGCGGTCGTCAATGCTCCACGTGCTGGCCCGGTAGCCGTCTGCCTCGACGGCAGTGGCGATGGCGGCGATGGTGTCTCGGTGGTCGGCGGTGCTCATGTTGGGTCTCCCGTATCGGCTTTTTCGTTTACCGTAAGCCCGAATCTACGCCCTCCCCGCCCCCGTGTCAACCCTACTTGCAACAGTTTTTTCTGGGCAGAAAGCATTGACACTCGCCGTCAACCCCGCTTAAACTCCGGCCCCATGGTCAACAAATCCCAGGTGATAGAGCACTTTGGCGGCGAGGCCGCGCTCGCGAGGGCGCTCGGTATCTCCCGCCAGGCGGTCTCGCAGTGGCGTGAGATACCGCCATTTCGGGCGATGCAGATTGAAGTGCTGAGCGGGCGGCGCTGGCGGGCGGAGGATCTGAACCCCGCCGCGGCGGTCCCGTCGGCAAGATGATCTCCTCCCAGCCGGCAACATTCCCCGTGCGGCTCACCGCCGCACAGCCGGCACTCCGGGGCGCTCCGTGCGAGCGCTTTTTTTTTTGATCGGAGGGGCCTGAGTGTCCATGCTGTCCTGGGCCGAGATTTACCACGAGCGCGGCTGGCCACTCATCAAGCTCCCTCACCGGGAGAAAGCGCCACGCATTCCCGACTGGCCGAGCGTGACCTACTCGCGTGAAGACCTGGCGCGCGAGTTCGGCAACGGGGCGTGCAACATGGGTGTCATCCTCGGCAAGCGCGCCGGGGGCCTCGTAGACCTCGACATCGATTGTCCCGAAGGAGCGCTCGCGTGGCGGCACTTCGGACTCGACACCGGGCAGATTGGCGGACGCACAAGCGCGCCCGGCTCGCACCACTTCTACTACTGCGACGGGGAGCCGGCCACCAGCAAGTTCAAGATGCCCGGCCCCTCCGGCGAGATGCTGCTCGAGCTTCGCGCAGACGGGGCACAGACGGTGATCCCCCCCAGCGTCCACCCGACCGGCGAACTGTACGAGTGGGAGGTGGACAACGGCCCCGCCGATGTCACCTGGTCGCAACTCCTGCGCCGGGCGCAGGTCTGCGCCTCGGCCATCGCGATCGCCCGGCACTGGCCCGAGGGGGGGCGGCACGAGGTGGCGTTGAGTCTCGCCGGCTGGCTCGCCAAGACCGGGCGCTGGTCGCAGACGCAGACGGCGCACTTCATGAGCGGCGTGTGCGCGCTCGCGGGCGACGAGGAGCGCGCCGACCGGCAGCGCGCAGTCGAGGACACCTACGCTCGCCTCGCCGCCGGGGACGAGGTGCGCGGCTACCGCGGCCTCGCCGAGATGGTGGACGAGGCGGTGCTGCGCCGGGTCGGGCGGTGGCTGGACGTGGGGCAGATTGTGGATTTGCCCACCGACGGCGGACAGATGGCGGACAGACCGGCGGACAGCCGCCCGTTGCTGATCACATTCGAGGAAATGGCCGCCCACCTTAAGCCGCCCGAGTACGTGGTGGACGGCCTGAAGGAGATCAATTCCTTCGGGGTGGTGGTCGGGCAGTGGGGCGTCGGCAAGACCGCGCACCAGCTCGACGAGGCCATCCGGGTGGCGACCGGGCTACAGACTATCGGGGGAAGGCGCTGCGGCCCGGGGCCGGTGGCGTATGTGCTCGGGGAGGGGCACGGGGGCATAGCGCGGCGGATCGCAGCGTGGAAGAAACATCACGGCGTCGACCCGAAGGGGATCCGCTTCGTGTTCACCACGCGGTCGGTCGGCCTCATGAACGAGCCCGAGGCGCGGCTGCTGCACGACCAGCTTGCGCGCGCCGCGGACGAATGGGGCGCGCCGCCCTCGCTCATCAGCCTCGACACCCTCGCTCGCAATTCAGGCGGGGGTGACGAGTCCTCGCCGAGCGATATGCAGCGGTGGGTCGATTCCGTAGACCGCTGGCTACGCGAGCCGTTCAAGGCCTGCGTCACGGCCATCCACCACCCCGGCCACAACGCGAAGGACCGCGGGCGCGGCGGGTCCAGCTTACCGGCGGCGGCGGACTGGGAATACCTGCTCTACACCGCTGGGCCGGGCGTCATCGGCATGAAATGCCAGAAAGCCAAAGATTTCGAGCCACCGCCGGACTTATTCTGGCGGATGACGCCGGTCACGATCGAGGTGGAGGGCCACGAGGTGTCATCCATCACCGTCGAGGCGCTGGAGCATTACGAGCCGGTCAAGTCGGCCACCCCGCAGCAGCGGGAAATGTTGGGGGCATTAACTGACCTACTTCATGCCGCCGGGCGGCGGCTCGAGGTCGGCGGGCGCGACCCGGAGGATGCTCGGATCACCGTAGACGACCTGCGGGCCGAATGTGTCGCGCGGGGGATCGTGTCCGAGGACCGCCGGCGATGGTCCCAGGCGTGGACCGGGCTGACCAACTCCGGGCATGTCATTTTCGACCCACCGTTTGTGCTTTTGAGGCCCATTTAGATGCGTCCGCCAAATGTCCGCCAAACGTCCTTAATGTCCGCCATCGGGGTTAGTGAGTGTCCGCCGTCCGCCCCCCCTATTGGGGCGGACGGCGGACAGGTCACCCCGTCCGCCTTGTTGTCCGCCGAGAGGATCTGAACAATGAGCCGAAAACCAGACAATCGTACCCAGTCCGTCATCGCCTGGGCAGGCACAAAACGATGGGTCTACGTCGTGGCCGAAAAGCACTGCGCCCCGGACGACGAGCCGGTGTTCGCGGTGCCGGGCGGGCGGCTTGCCAGCTGGCGGCAGTTGTACGAGTGGCACCTCGAGCGGGGGCACATGGTCGATCGGGTGGGGGTGTGATGATACGGAGTCAGGCACTCGCGGGTGTACTGTCCGAGGAAATGTATCGCGGAGGGTGAGATATGAGCGCAGGCTATGAGGATTTCGAGGGGCTGGAACTTTCTATGGGCATGGGCGGCCTCGCCATGCAAGAAGCCGCCCGAGCAAACATCGCGAGCGCCATACGCGAACTCGGGACCGCCAACGCGGCGACTCCCATGGGTGCGGTCGAGCTGCTCGCGATGGAGGTGAAGGAAGGGACGGAGCGGATTGCGGACGCGCTGCATCGGATCGCGGACAAGATGGACTAGGGGCCGATGGTTCTCCACCGCCGCCAGCACCAGAACCGCATCGTGGGCGAGACGCACCACAAGGCGCGGCTGACCGACGCCCAGGTGCGAGAAATTCGCGAGCGGTATCAGCCGCGGAAGTGGGGCTGTGGGTGCCAGTCGTTGGCTCGGGAGTACGGATGCTCGCCGCAGACGGTTTGGAATATTGTGAATTACGCGACGAGGTGGGGTGCCTGATGGACGAGTACGCATCGTTTTTAGCGGAGAAGGATCGGTCGTTGCCCCCCGTCGGGTTTGACCCCGCGGATCTGAGCGATCGACTTTTCGGGTTCCAGAAAGCGATTACGCGGTGGGCGATTTGGCGGGGGCGCGCCGCGATATTCGCAGACACTGGACTCGGGAAGACCGCCATGCAGTGCGAGTGGGCACGCCAGGTCGCGGACCACGCAAGCGACCGCGTGCTGATACTCGCGCCATTGGCGGTCGCGCATCAAACGGTTCGCGAAGCTCGCAAGTTCGGCATCGATGTGCACTACGTTCGCGCGCAGGAAGACGCGGATCGAATCTGCACGATGGGATCTCCGGGTGTCTGCGTCACGAACTACGAGATGATGGACCGTTTCGAGGTGGGCGCGTTTGCCGGCGTGGTGCTCGATGAGTCGAGCATACTCAAGAATTACGCTGGCAAGACCCGAACAGGGATTATCGACGCATGTCAGTCCGTCCCGTTTCGGCTGTCATGCACCGCCACACCTTCCCCCAATGACCTCATGGAGCTGGCGAACCAGTCAGAATTTCTGGGGGTGATGCGCCGGTCGGAAATGCTTTCCACGTTTTTCACACACGATAGCGGCAATACCAGTAAGTGGAGATTAAAGGGCCACGGGCGATCCGAGTTCTGGAAGTGGATGGCTACTTGGGCCGTGGTAGCGAGGAAGCCGAGCGACTTGGGATTTGCCAACGATGGGTACGACCTCCCGCCGCTGCGCATTCATGAGCACGTCGTGACCACGGCGCAAATGATAAGCGATGAACTATTCCCCCGCGCCGCGGCGTCCTTATCGGAGCAGCGTCAAGCACAACGCGAGTCGATCGAGGATCGTGTACGCGCAACAGCCGATCTTGTGAATCGCGGCGGGACCTGGATTGTGTGGTGTCACCTTAATCGAGAGTCTGAGCTGTTAGCGGGTTTAATTGATGGCGCGGTGGCGGTGTCGGGCTCGGACACCGTTGAGCAAAAGGAGTCCGCGTTGGAGCGGTTTTCCCTCGGCGAGACGCGTGTGTTGGTCACGAAACCGTCGATATGTGGACACGGTATGAATTGGCAGCATTGCCGCAACGTCGCGTTCGTCGGACTGTCGCACTCGTTCGAGCAGTTCTACCAGTCGATACGACGATGCTGGAGGTACGGGCAAACCGACCCGGTAGACGCGCATCTGTTCACTGCCAGCAGCGAGGGGCAGGTGCTCGCCAGCATCAAGCGGAAAGAACGTCAGCACCGGGAAATGGGGGATGAGATGATGGAGTACGTAGCGGAGTTAAACCGATCTGATATGTCCGGGACATCTCGCAGCACCGCTGATTACTGTAGGGATGTGGCGGAGGGCGACGGGTGGGCCTTACACCTCGGGGATTGCGTTGACGTGGCGAGGGACCTCGAGTCATCGACCGTTGACTACACACTGTTTTCCCCGCCGTTCGCGAGCCTGTACACATACTCGGCGAGCGATCGCGACATGGGGAATTGCGCCGACGACGAGACGTTCGCGCGCCACTTCCGTTACCTAATCCCGGAGCTGTTCCGGATCACTAAGCCGGGGCGACTGCTGTCGTTTCACTGCATGAACCTCCCGACATCCAAGCAGCACCACGGATATATCGGGGTGCGCGACTTCAGGGGAGAACTCATACGGGCGTTCGTGGACGAGGGGTGGATATTCCACAGCGAGGTATGCATCTGGAAGGATCCGGTCACCGCAATGCAGCGCACAAAGGCGCTCGGACTGCTATACAAGCAATTGCGAAAGGACTCGGCCATGTCGAGGCAGGGTATCCCAGACTACCTTGTTACGATGCGCAAGCCGGGGGAGAACCCAGATCCTGTGACGAAGACTCACGAGTCGTTCCCGGTCGAGAGGTGGCAGCGGTACGCGTCGCCTGTGTGGATGGACATTAACGCATCGAGGGTGCTCGGCTATCGCGAGGGGCGTGAAAACGATGACGAGCGCCATATATGCCCACTGCAGCTCGATGTCATCGAGCGGGCGATAGAGTTGTGGACTAACCCCGGCGATCTGGTTTTGTCTCCGTTCGCCGGGGTGGGGTCGGAGGGCTATGTCAGCATCCAGATGAATCGCCGGTTCGTAGGGTGCGAACTGAAGCCAAGCTACTGGCAACTCGCGCAGACTCATCTGCGTCATGCGCGGGCAGGTAGCGGGGACTTATTCGCGTGACGATCGCCGCAGCTACCGCGGCGATGGTGTTTCTGCTCGCGATGCAGCAACAGCACGTCGTCGGCGGGCATTACGCGTTGGCGATTGCGACATCCTTTGTTATTGCCAGCGCTCAGTTCTCGGTGATTAAACTTGCGTCAGTTGGCGATTGGGGCGATGTCGTCTGGATGGGGTGTGGGGGTGCCGTGGGTGTTGCTACTGCGATGTGGGTTTACCGTAAGTGGGTTGAACGGTGATGGCCTACCGCAAGCGCACCGACGCCAACCACGCCGCCATCATGCGGCACCTCCGCACACTCGGGTGCTCGGTCAAGGACGTGTCGATGGTGCCCGGCTTCGTGGATTTGGTCGTGGGCACGGGTCGCGTCACCGAGCTCGTGGAAATCAAAGACGGCTCGAAACCGCCATCGGCGCAGAAACTCACCCCCGCCGAGGAGCGATTCTGGCTCACGTGGGCCGGGCGTACGCCGCACGTCGTGCGCGACCTGGCGCAGGCGTCTCGGTTGGTGGAGTTGATGCGCGAGGAATCGAGGAGGCAGAGATGATCAATCAATACGATCCCAAGCTGATCGCCAGCGTCGTGCAGCACGAGGGCTACAGAGCGTTCCCGTACCGCTGCACCTCGGGCGCGCTCACCATCGGCTGGGGACACAACCTGGACGAGCGCGGCATCACCGAGGACGCAGCGCGGCTGCTGCTGCACGCCGACCTGGAGTCGGCGATTCTGTTCTCGATGACGCTCCACGGCTGGAAACGCTGCAACGAAGCGAGGCAGCGGGTACTGGCCGAGATGGTGTTCCAGATGGGTTATGAGGGCGTCTGCCGCTTCAAGCTCATGCTCGCTGCCATCTACGCCGAGGACTGGCAGGGCGCGCACGACGAGATGCTGGATTCCAAGTGGGCCAAGCACGATTCGCCGGCGCGGGCGAGGACGCTGGCGAAGCGGATGCTGGAGGGGTGAGGTGCGGTTTTTTTGCGGCCTGCATCACGTGTCCGACGCGCATCGGTTCCCGCGCGCATTCATCAGCGTCAATCGGCTGAAGGATCGGCGCGGTGATTTTGCGGCCAACGACTGGGTTTTGGACTCGGGGGCGTTTACGCAAGTGACACAGCACGGCAAATTCCTGATGGGCGTGGAGGAGTATGCACATCAGGTCTGGCGGTGGCGGGCGTGTGGCAACCTGTTGCGCGCGGTGTCCCAGGACTACATGTGCGAGCCGTTTGTGCTGGAGATTACCGGACTGTCGGTGGAGGAGCACCAGCGGCTGACGATCGAGCGATACGACCGACTTCGTGCTTTGTGCGGCGATATCGTTATGCCGGTACTCCAGGGATATGCGCCCGAGGAGTACGCGCGCCACGTCGCGATGTACGGCGATCGACTGAAGTTCGGTATGTGGGTGGGTGTAGGCTCGGTATGCAAGCGCAACGGTACACCGAGTGCTGGCTTGCAGGTATTGAGAGCGGTCCGCAAGGAACGGCCCGACTTGAATCTGCATGGGTTTGGGTTGAAGAAGACCGCCCTACAGGAGGCGGGGATACGCGACATCCTCTACTCCGCTGACTCGATGGCGTGGAGTTATGCAGCTCGCATGGCCGGGCGCAATGGCAACGATTGGCGCGAAGCGATGCGGTTCTTCAACGAGATTGAGGGGTTGCCGCTGCAGGAGACTTTAATCGCGTGAAGCTCTACCTGGCCGGGCCGATACACGGATGCACGGACGAGGAGTGTCGAGATTGGCGGCAGCGGGTGCGAGTAGCCGTGCATCCGTACTGGAAGGCGTTCGATCCCATGCGCCACGACTACCGTGGGCGCGAGGTCGAGATGGCCCGCCGTATCGTGGAGCTTGACAAAGAGGACATCCGCAAGTGTGACGCGGTGCTCGTCGACTACCCCGGCCCGTCCGTGGGCACCTCGATGGAGGTGTTGCTAGCGTGGCAGATGGGGATCCCCGTCTACGTTGTCGCCCATCCCGACACGCCGATGAGCCCGTGGCTGACCTACCACGTCACGGATATTTTCCACTCTCTAGACGATGCGATTACCTTTTTGAGGAGACCCGCATGAACATCGGATACGCCTTTCTTGCCGCCTTCGCTTTGTGCGTCCCAGTGGCTAATTGGATGATTGGGAACATCGGCACCACCTGCATCCCGGACGGCCCCTGTCTCATTCCTGTCGCCCCCGGTCTCATGGCCCCGAGCGGGGTGCTGATGATCGGCCTCGCTCTTGTCCTGCGCGACCTCGTGCAACGCGCGCTCGGCTGGCAGTGGGCAGTCGCCGCAATCCTCGTCGGTGGCGTGCTGAGTTGGTGGGTCGCCCCGCCGATGTTGGTCGTCGCGTCCGTGACGGCGTTCCTGTTGTCGGAAATGCTCGACCTGTCAGTCTACACGCCCCTGCAACGCAATCACTTCATGTGGGCGATTGTGCTGTCGAGCACCGTGGGATTGGTCGCCGACAGCGTGGTGTTTCTCTACCTTGCGTTCGGGTCGCTCGACCACCTCGCCGGTCAGATTGTCGGCAAGGCGTGGATGGTCGGCGCGGCGGCGGCGGCGATTTGGATGGTGCGCCGTGCACAGTCCCATCGGATGCTGGAGGGGTGACTATGGGTTTCTTTTTTCCGACTATGGATCTGGAGGGGTGATGGCTGACTGTACGTTTGACCCCGAGACCGTTACCGCGGATGAGGCCAAAGAGTACGGCGCGCGCGCGACGGAGAGCGAATTGGTCAGGGCTGTGGGCGACATCAACCGCGGGGCGATGAGCGTCAAGGACGGGGCGGCTGCCGGCCTTGCTGGATATGGGCTGGTCGCTGACCTTGTCCCCGAGGTTTACGCGATGGGTGTGGATTTTCGTGATCTGATTAAATCGTTGGATAACGCGCATGCCCGTATTGATGCGCTGGAATACGCGCTTTCTGTTGTGATCGAGGAGGTGGGGATTGAGCGGCGTACAAAGAGCGATGCAGGGTGCCATTGATCCCCATCCCATGGCGCACCGCAACACACGGCACGGTCGGCACCCACGGCCACGCAACGGTCGTGCACCGCGCTCCCACGACTACGACGTCGAGCGATGGCCTCGCGTCGAGTGGCAAGCGGGGGACAGCTACGTCGAGGAAAGGTACGAGTACGAAACGCCATTCGTGAGGAGAAAGTCATGAAGAAGCGCATGCAGTGCAGGCACGGTCACGCCATGGTCGTGCGCCACTTCGAGCGGATTTTCCGCGCCGACTGCGGCGAGTGCGGCCTCACCCGGCTCGGCCCGATGCGGGACGCGCCGCTGTTGCAGGACGAGGAAGACCCGCCCGCGCCCCGCGGCGGTCCGCGACGGCACCGCCCCGGTCACCCGTGGCGACTGCCGGAGGTGGGCTGATGGACGGCGACAAGCCTGACGCCGCATGGAGGCAATATACGGTGAGGTTGTTTGTGGACGATCCCGCAGTGGTCGAAGCACTACGGCGTGAAGTTGCGTATTGGGAGCGGCGGATGGGCCGCGAGTTAAACGAAGGTGTGTTTGGGAACAGCCGCCTCGACGCCGGGACATCGACCAAGGAGCCGAAATGATGGACATTCAGCACGCCCCGCTTGCCACCATCGACGCCGCCGCGCGCTGGTGCACCGAGTACCTCATCGCGCTGTTCGTCGCCTTTCTCGTTCTCGCCGGCGCGCTGGTCGGCGCGGGCTACGTGCTGCACGCCACGTTCGGCTCCGAGCCGCGCACGGTGCTGTCCTGCCCCGGCGACACGCCGCAGGCCACGCTGTCGACGCGCCCCGAGGTGGCCATCGCCAACACCGCTCGCGGTGCGCGCCGAGTGTGCTGGCGCGGTCCGGCGCTATCGACCACCGCCGGATTCACGGACTGGCATCAGCAGTGTAGGGTCATGTAGCGGGGTTCCACGTGGAGTCACGGCCCTCCCCCGGACTCGAGCACCTACGTCGGCGCAGTTCGGCGGACACCGAGACCCATGGGCGACTGCTCAACTGGGCGGCGGCCTACCGTGGCGGCCGCCCGGGCTTGCAGTATGTGCCGGTGCAGGAGGACGGCTCGATCACCCCCGACGAGCTCGACGCGGCGATTATCGAAGCGGCGCTGGTCGCCATGAAGATCGAGCGCCCCCGCGTCTACCGGCTCGTCTGGATGGCCTACATGGCCGGGTGGTCGGTGGACACCATCTGCCGGGTGCGCCGGTTCAGCGTCGAGACCTACTACCGCAAGCTGCGGGAGGCCTATGCTGCGGTGCGCAATACGTTGAGGCGGGGACGGTCAATCGATTGACCGTTTCGAGGGGGTTGCAAACCTGACACCAGAAGTGTCAAAATCTGGCACTCTGGTCGTATACGACGACTGAATGAACCCGGCTCCGCGCCGGGTTTTTTTTTGGAGTCCCGATGCTCTACCTCAAGCAAAGCACCGCGAGCCAGAGCGTCATCATCGGGCCGTTCGTCGATAAAACCGACGGCAACTCGCAGGAGGTCTCGCTGACGATCGCCAATACGGACATCCGGCTGAGCAAGAACGGCGGCAACCTCGCAGCGAAGAACTCCGGTGGCGGCACGCATGACGAGGAGGGGTTCTATCAGATCACCCTCGACGCCACCGACACCGACACCGTGGGCCGGCTGCAACTGTTTTGCCACATCGAGGCCGACGCGCTGCCGGTGTACCACGAATTCATGGTGCTCGAGGAGACCGTCTACGACGGGCTTTTCGCGACCAACAGCGGCGCGACCACGCTCCTGCCGGTGGATACGCTCGCGGTGGGCGGCACGACGCAGACTGCGGGCGACATCCCGGCGCTGGTGACCGCGGTCGATACGGTGGTGGACGGCATTCAAACGGACCTCGACAACGGGACCGACGGGCTCGGGGCTATCAAGGCCGATACTGCGGCGATTTTAACGGACACGGGGACGAGCGGAGTCCTTCTTGCTGCCACGGCTACCTCAGCGCAGCTTGTGGATGATGTTTGGGACGAGGCACTGACGGGTGCCTCCCACAACGTCGCGACTTCCTCTGGTCGTCGCTTGCGCCAGATACAGGAGTCCGGGTCCGTATACAGCGAGGGCGCGGTATGGATCGACACGGTCAACGGCACTGCGGGGACGGTCAGTTACGAAAACGGCACGACGGATAACCCCGTAGACAACATTGCCGACGCCAATACGATCGCGGCTGCTGTTGGGTTGAGTCGCTTTCGAGTTGCCCCGGGCTCAAGCATTACGTTTGCTGCCGATCAGACCGATAAGGAATTTTTGGGGCACGACTGGACCCTTAACCTGGGCAGTCGGAATGTAAGTGGCTCCTTCATCGAAGGGGCAACGCTCGCCGCAAGTACAATGACGGCGGCGTCTGGCGGAACCGTGTTCTACCAGTGCGTCTTCGACAACAACGTAACGCTGGCCCCCTGCATCATTCGCGAGTCGTACTTCGGCAATGTCACGATCACAGCGGGCAGCGCGGGCAGCTTCTACTCTAACCTCTGCATGTCTCGCGTTGCCGGGTCTGGCACGCCAACGTTCGACTTTGGTGCAGCGCTCAACGCCTCCAACCTGTCGATGCGCCATTACTCGGGCGGCATCACCATCGCCAACATGGGCGCAGGTACGGGGACGTACGAACTGTCCCTCGAGGGACAGGGGCAACTCATTGTCGCGGCAAGTTGCTCTGCGACCAGCAATGCGTCCGTGCGGGGGGCATTCGACATCACGGATAACGCGGGTGGTGCGGTGACTATTACGCAGACCGCCAACTACACTGCCGCGAACGTCAATGCAGAGGCCGATACGGCTATCTCGGATGCGGGCCTTGCCACCGCGGCAGCACTGACCACGGTGGACACGGTGGTTGATGCCATCAAGGCCAAGACCGACTCGTTGACCTTCACGACCGCCAACCAAGTGGACTCGAATGTCCAGTCGGTCAACGACGTGGGTGTGGCGGGTACCGGCGCAGTCGGCGATGAATGGGGTCCGGTATGACGCATCGCAGTTGGGGCAATTCGTGGGCACTGACGTGGCTCTACACATGGGGGCCGGCGGCTGACCAGCCGGACCGCGGCGGCTTCATTCTGAACGTAAGCGCGCTCGGTCAGCGCGGACTCTGAGGACTAGACATGATCGGAACAGGCACCATCACCATCCAGCCGCCCCCGACGCTGCCCGACGACGCGATGGGCCTGTTGCGGGTGCTGGCGAACCCCGAGCTGGCGCAGATGCTGCTCGAGCACCGCAAGCAGTGGGAGACCGCCGCGCAGGCCAACGCCGCCGTGCTCAAGGACATCGCCAAGCACAAGAACGTGGTCGACGCTCAGAAGCGCGCCGACGACCGTCTCGACCAGGCCGACGCCAAGCTCCGCGAGGCGCAAGAGCGCGCCGAGGACATCATCGGCGCGGCCAACGAAGAGGCGGACGACATCGTGGCTCGCGCCAAGGCAGCGCACGACGGGCTCGACATCAAGCGCAAGGACATCGATGCACGCAACGAGGCGTTGCAGGCGCACGACGCCAAACTGACGCGGCGCGAGGCAGACCTCGATGCGCGTGAGCAGGCGCTCCAGCAAGGGCTGCACGAGCTCAAGGAGCGCGTGCGCGAGTACGAGCGGCGCAAGGCAGCCATCCTCGCCGCAGCGACGGGGGGCTAGATCATGGCGACTGCACTCGTGACACAGACCGAGGCGCTCGGCAACGACGGGCACGGACAGATAGTCGAGGCCACGCTGGTCCCGCCCATCGCTGCGGAGGTGGTGACGTACACCACGGCCACCGAGTCGGCGACCTTCGAGAAGAGCACGCGGCTTG
>JAAOEI010000577.1_pt1 | contig 14013 bp, 9 predicted proteins | sample 7059261 | NCBI WGS metagenome assembly JAAOEI01 (sample SAMN14008812, study PRJNA610033) | viral metagenome | isolation source: viral particles filtered from seawater | place: China: Hangzhou Bay, Yangshan Deep Water Harbour | collected 2017-10-31
TATGTTTTCTTTTCTTTGTTTTTCAGTAGGTAGAATAAACACATCTTCTTTTTGATTTTCAGGTGTTCCTTTCTTACTTGTTCTAATGTAGTGTTTTTTGTTTCTATTGTAAAATTTCATTTTGTTTTATTTCATTTGTTTCAGGGTAAAACTATCCTGTTTAGAGACAGGAAGCCTCACATAAAGTTTCAGTAAAATCAGTTATCTTATCGTTCTGTAAAAAAAATAATAATAAAACTACACAAGCATTACACTACGGCTCTCGCCAAACAACTTATTTTTTTTCAGTAAGACAATCTGGGTTATGTCTTCCCTTGTAAGTGAGAAGAGGACCTGCGAACCAAAGGCATAGTTTCTAAAACCCTTTTTCGTGTAGTTTTTCATTCGGTAGTCCTCTGCAACTTACTCGGTGCTCATAGTAAATAGCATCCAACTTTGGATTTCTACCATTGTAGCACAAAATAAATGTTTGTTCAGCATTTTCTTTATTAGCAGACTACTTATTAGTAGAAAGGTTGTAAAAAACCTTTTCATTTCAAGCAATAAGGAGAAACCGAAATGAATAAACAAGAACTAAAAGAGACCTGCTGGAAAGAACTGGTCAGCATCAACAACAATAAGATGGTGAAACAAAACCCAAATGCTTCCAGAGAAAACATTAGAGCGATGATAAAGTCTTACAACTGGGCGAACTACTTGGCTGCTATTGTTCTCAAAGACGAAGGCTGGTCGCTCAAACCCAATTGGGATAAGAAGGCTATTGACTTGATAGGGTTAGACCCAGATAGTAATGATGTTGCAGTTGAGGTAAAGACAGAGTTCTACCCAAGCCAAAACTTTTTTGTTGAAATCAAAGATGCTTGCTGGGGTGATGAAAAGACAAAGGACTACTGGGAAAGAGCACTATCTGGTAAGCCCACCTATTTCGCCTCTGTCTGCGGCAATAGCAAAACCCTACACCTCTATGACCTCACAGCATTTACGAAGCACACAGGCGGGTTTAGACCCATTAGAAGCCGCTTCCAGACTACTGGCTATCTGTGGAATAAGAACACCGACTATCCATTCAAAATTGGTGTCTATGAACTTGGTGTCTAAATAAAAAAAAAGAAGGGAGGCTGAACCAGCCTCCCTTCAATCAAAGAAAAAATACAAGAAAAAACAAACCATAACATCTTTCGGTGTGTTATCAACCAACTACATAATAACACATTTTTATGAGTTGTCAAGGGTTTGTTTGAATAAAACTTTCTTTTCTAATGTCTCTACCCTTCTCTCTAACTTATCCACTTGCTCCCACTTGGCTTCACTCTTTGCCATAAACACTTGGAGCATTTCTCTTATCTTGGATAGTTCCGCATTTAGTTTCCAGCCTAAACCACCAATCGTTGCTACACCTGTAACTACTGCTACAACTATTTGAAACTCCATTATCTTATCTCCTCTCCTCCTTCCTCAAATTCTGGGAAGGGTGGTGGTTCTGGTGCTTCTGGCTGAACCTCAACTTTCTTTTCTATTACTTGTGGGGCAGGCTCTCTTTCTCTAACTTTTCTAAATGCTTGCTTTATTTGTTTCAGGCGAACATCTGCTGGTAGTCCCAGTTTTTCTAATGTTTCCAAACGACTATCAATCTTGTTCATAATAGCCTCTTTCAAAGCATCATTTAGTTCTTCTGCTTTGTCTATGTAGGCATCCCCATCTTCACCTCGTCGTTCTGCTTCTGCTGCTTTCTCAATAAGAGGGTTGATAATAGACTTGAAGAACTCGTTGTAAAGTCCTCTGGTTTGGAACAGGACAGTCTTTGTAGTTGCTCTTGGGTCAAGCACACGACTTGAAATCATTTTATCCAAATAAAATCTAAAAGAGTTATCCAAATACTGTGGCTGGTTTGGTTTTTGTTTTAGACCAGTTGCAGTTCCAACTATCTCTACCATCTTACCAAGAACACCAGAGGTTCGTAATAACTCTTTACCCAAGTCTGGTGCTGGTGTTCCTAACCTTTGGCTGTCTATCATTTTGACGAATAAGTCTTTGTAGAGACCACCACCAAGTCTTGTTGCTGTTAGAATGTCTGTGTAGTCAGGTCTTTCGCCAGAGGCTAATGATAATAAAGTTCTATCTAATTCTGGGTTAGGACTACCTATTACTTTGGTTAGTTCTTTGTCCGTCAATCCAAAAGCATCTTTGAGTGAGTTGCCCACACCAATGATAGCACGGAACACATTATCAGTTTGACCCCAGAAGGTAGCATAACTTGGTGTAGAAACACGACGAGTTCTGTCTCCGTCAGTTGTCTCATACATTTGACCAAGCACAACTGCTCTCTTTTCTTTTGGTAAAAAGGCGAACTGCTGTCTTATCTGGTCTCTTTCCTTCGCAGAGGCTTCGTTGTAGCGAGCATAAAATGAGTTGATAAACCCTCTACTTGCGGCATAACGAGCAACTTTACTGCGAACCTCTTTATCAAAACTGTTTGCTAATGTGTCTCCAAAACCTCTTTTACTTACTGGGCTTTTGGTGCGATAAAGAATAGGGCTGTCGTCCATCCCAGCAATGTAATCTAAAATGCCTCTACGGAAAGGTCCGTCTGCTGCTTTGAGGATGTAGGAAATAAATGGTGTGAAAACAATAGCAGAGGCTAATGACTGTGCTGCTCCCTTCACTCCTTTTGTTTGTCTTTGTCTTACAAGTTCTTTGAAATAAAGGGGTAGTTGGGACACATCTGGGTATTTAGCATCAATAGAAGACTTTACAGCAGCAGCAAGGACTTGCTTTACCTTTGCACTATTTAGATTTCCTTCTGTAAGGATGTTTCCAGTTTTTGGATTTATTACTTGGATAGTTCCCTTATTTGTTTTTACAACAACAACAGACTGGTTAGGTCCAACACGAAGCCCAACACTTTCACCTTGTTCAAGACCTTCCATAACAGTTATTAGTTTCTTTGACTGAACTAAACCTTCTTCTACTTTGAATGCTATGTCGCCGCCTTCATAAACTCTTTGAACTAACTTGGCGGGTTTTAGAACTGCTCCACCTGTTTCTACTGATGCCATCGTTTCTCTTGGGACAGCACGAAGGGTTAGTTCATCTGCGAGGGATAATCTTCCACCTTTACCTGCTTGTTTTACTCTATTATTGAAACCTTTTGTAGCGATAACAGCACGGGTTGTTAGTGTAATTGGGTCGCCTTTACCAAAGAGAGTTCCAACCATAGCATTGCCCAAGTAGTTTCCAAGAATAACTGCTGGGTTGTAGGTTGTAATCATCCTTTTAGTTAGACCAAGTAAGTTTGATAATGGTGCTTCAAGGAATGAAAGTGTCTCTGCTGGTCTGTAAGGGTCAGTCTTTATTGCTTCTCTTACACCACCTCTCATAGCAGGCTTGTCGCCTTCCATAGTTTCTAACTGACTTTTTAGAGTAAGCAGATAGTTTTTGTAAGGTTCTGGTTGTTGGCTCAATAGTTCGTCATTTACAGCCTTCAAAGCTTGTGTTTTATTGCGAACACCAGCCAAGTCTGGTTGTGGATTATCCTGAAAAGACTGTCGTAAGTTTGTGAAATCAACTGACTTTGGACCAACAGTAGAACCCGCATCTATCTCTGCTTGTTGTAGCCTCTCTTGTGTGCGAGCAATAAACTCCTGAATAATAGAACTATTGACTTGTTCATTTGTTTGTTGAGGCATAAAGTCATCAAGCGACTTACCTTTTATTGTAATGTCTTGTGGGTTTATTAGAGCACCTTGCTCACCTTCCTCGTAGGCTTTTTTAGCAAGTTCTTCAAGTTGTGTTGCCAACTCTGGACTTGCCTTCTCTCCTGTTATTCGTTCATAGTTCTTTATTACTTGTCGTCTAACCGCTGGGTCTATCAAGCGAAGAATAGGAAAGTCTTTTGATGCGGCAAGAGCAGTAGCCAATCTTCTTTTTGCTAATGTGTCTTTTGCAAGTTCTGTTCCCTCAAATGCCTTATCAATAAATTGTAAAGTTGTTCCAGCGGGTTCATAAGTTTGTTGAAACCTATTACCAGTTCTAACACTAACAGCATTTGGCGAAGCCTCAATGGTAACTGGTTGAACTTGAACTCTAAACTCTGTTGTTGGGAAAGCCTGTTTGTAGGCTTCTCTAAACATTCTTTCTTGTTCAGCAAGTGGTAAAGCATCAAAGGCTTCGTTAGGGATGTTGAATGGGTTTTTACCTTCGGCTTTTTTAGTCTCTATGAACTGCTCTAATGTTGGAACTTTTGTTCCTTCTCTTGGAACTGCTACTCTGGCGACACCTCTGGTTTGTGCTTCCATTACACGGGCTTCACCACCCTTTCTAATAGCGGCTTCGCCTGCTTCCTCTGCCTGTGGGCTTTCATAAGTGCGAGGCTCACTAACACCTCGTTTTACTTGTGCTGCTCTCGCTGTTGCTTTTGCTGCGGCTGATTTAGAAAACTTACCTAACAAAGCATTACCTGCTCTTGCTAATGTAGGTCCAGCAACAACAGCACCACCAGCAGCCGCTCCAAGCGGACCACCGATTGCCTGACCAATAACAGCACCTTTGACCGCTCTACCAGCCATCCCTGCGGCTTCTCTGGCGGCAATGGTAGTTGGTGCTTTCTCAACCTGAACAGCGGCTTCACGGGCAATAGCGGCGGGGTCTGTAATAGGTCTTGGTTTAGGAACTAATCCACCTTGTCCTTGTCTTTCCAAGTTGGTTAGGTATGCTTCAAGTTCTGCAAGAGAACCAAAAGGTTTTCCTGTTGAGGGGTTTGGAACTGATTTGAGTTGTCGTTTTACTAATGCTCTTTGTTTGAGACTAATAGTTCCTGCTTTTACTCCTGCTCTTATTGATTTGAGAACAGGAAGAAGAGAAAGAGCATAAGCAACTGGGGCTTCACGATAAAGTTTTTTACCTTCTTCACCAGTAAAAATGTCTTTTGTTCCAATAGTGGCAATAGCGGGAGTAGCCAATAAACCACCAACCAACTCTTGTCCTGCCTTTACACCAGCAGTAAATGCTGATTGTGTTCCTATGTTTTTACCTTTGAAGCGAGGGTCTTTACTCATTTTCTCTGCTTCTGCTGCTTTTCTTTCGTTATTTATTCCAGACATAGCAGCGGCAACATCTACTAACCCTTCACCTATGTTGAGTAAGTCTCTTTTAGCAGCATCATAAAGTGGGCTGTCTTTTAGTTTGCCTTCTCTGTCTCTAACACCTTGTGGTCCAGAAGGACCGACTAAACCTTGTAAAACTCTTTCTTTACCACCTGCCTGTGGTGCTTTGGTAATGTCTATCCTACCTTTCCTAATGTCCTCAACACCTTTGAAGAACTCTGGAAAAGACTTGAAGGGGTTGTAATCGCTCAAAGGTGTAGAGGTAACATCATCAATAATCCTACCAGTTTCGCTACCTACACCAACTAAACCACCAACAATACCAGCACCTGTTTCTTTTAGTTGTTGTGTTGCTCTTGTTAGAAAACTTTTTTCTTTTTTTGGTTCTGGTTCTGGCGGTGCTATGGCATCAGCCATAGCTTTTCCCCTTTCATACCACTTTGGTTCAGCCATTTATTACAGTCCTGCTTTTGCTTCATTGATAATTCCATCAACCTCTGCACCAAAGTTAGTGTTGTCGGCTTTGAAGGTTGCCGTGTCTTCTCCTAACTTATCAGCCAAAGTCAATAGTTGTTGTTGTGCTGTTGTTATTTTCTCTAATTTGTCTCTTTCGGTTGCTCCAATCTTACCACTCTGTGATAGTGTAGCAAGTTGTGATAAACCTTTCACAATAGTAGTGTAAGCATTTTGTCGCTTTCTGTAAGTAGCAGCATCATCAACACTAACACCTCGTTTTGCTTTGTAGTCTTCATAACCTTGTCGTAGTCTTTGTAATAACTCTTTACCACGAGAACCACCACCAAGTTGATTTACTCTTGTTTTGTAGTTAGGAGCAGTCTTTGCTGGGAAATCCCTATTTACGGCTGCGGTGTTATCACTACCGTCAGGCTTGAAATACTTGGCATACTTGGAAAATGCTTCTTGTGATTTCTGGTTAGAGGCTCGTAGTCTTGATAAATAGTTAGCAGACTGCCTAATGTTCTTACCTGTGTTAGCAATAGCGGTTTTACCTTCTGCCCTATCAAACCTTTTTGCTTCGGCAGCATTTCTACCAAAGTAATAAGAAGCCTGTGCTCGCAGTAGCCTACGACGAAGGCTTGCTGTTTTAGCATAGTAAGCAACATCGTCTTCTGCTTTTATTCTTTTGGCTTCTAACTGTTTGAGAGCAGTAACAATTTGTTTTGGTGTAAGTTTTACTGCCTTTTTAGCAGCCATTTCGGCTGATTTCATTTTGGCTTCACCAGTTCTCTTTCTTGTTTCAAAGGTTTTCTTACCTTCTCTTGTTTTTCTTTCAGTTTCTGCTTTGGTTGCTTCACGACCTTCCATTAGTGTAATGTCGCCCAAAGCCTTCATTCTAAACTTGTTTAGAGCAAGAGCAAGTTCTGCTGGTGTTTTACCGCCTGTTCTGGTAAATAGAACTTTCATCACCTCATCAGCAAAAGTTTTTTTGTAGTTTCCACTTACCCAATCAGTAAAGTTTTGTGGCTGAATACCTGCAACTTTATCTTTGTAGAGGTAAGCAAGAACTTTTCCTGCGAGTTTTTGGTCGTTGAAACGAGCAGCAGCAGCCGCCATAAGTTTTAGTTGGTCGGCATCAATGTATTCTGCTCCTATTTTAGCGGCTTCTTCTTCTGTTGCTGCTTTGATTTCAGCAGCAGTAGCATCATCAAATAGTTTTAGACTTTCAGTAAAACGGGCTTCTCGCTGTTCTGCTGTTTCAGGTGGGGGCAACTTGCCTTTGTTGATTGCTTTTTGGAAATCCTGAACAGTTTTAGTAAAGTTCTTATCGTCTGTTGCTAAATCTTTTACTTGTTCGGCAAGGTTTCTTGCTTGACGGATGTAGCCTTCTAACTGAACGAACCTTTCTGCTTCTTCCTCTGTAAGCCCTTCTGTGGCTCTCTTTTGGTTCAACCCTTGTAGTTCCCCGACAGCAGCAAGAACTCCCGTTGAGGCGGCTTGTAGGGCGGCTATTCGCTGTGTTTCGTTGGATTGTTGTGAAGCAGCGAGTTGTTCTACCTCTGCGAGTTGCTGTGTTAGTTGATTTCTTTCTTTTTCCAAGTCTGCTGCCTTTTGGTCGCTGGACTTGGTTTTCAACAACATTTGTTTTGCAACATCACTCATCTTTGCTGGTGCTTGTTCTGGTGCTGCTTGCTTTGCTGCTGCTATTTGCTGGTCTAACTGTGAGATTTGCTGACGAATAGCGGCAGTTTGTCCTGCTTGTTGTAGTTGTGCTTTTCTCTTTTCTGCTTCCTGAATAAACTTTTTTGTTCCTTCTGCGAAAGCAGTAACACCTCTTGCTTCACCAACTTGTCCCTCAAACTCTTTTCTAATAGTTGGGAACTTTGCTACAACTGCTTGTAAAAGCATTTCTTCTTGTCTTGTTCTTTCTGTTTCTGGTTTAGAAACTAATTTAGAATAAACATCTCTTGCTTTGGCTTCATCAAGTCTTGCTGCAAAATCAGTAAAAGTTTGTGGTGTAAGTTGTGGAGCAGGTATCCCTGCTGGTCGGGGTAGTTCTGGTGCTGGAACACCAGCCTTCAAAGCCTCTGGGGCAAATTTTTGTGCTTCGGCAAGGTTCTCTACTTGACCAATGGGAGCAGCAACTGCTGGTCTTGATGGACCTTCTTGTAGTTCTGCTACTCGTTTTGCTCTCATTTTAGCAGCGGTTTCTAACTTTTCTCTTTCAGCACCTCGTTTTGCTTGAATGTCTGCTGCTCTTTTTTTAGCGGCTTCTTCCATAAGGTCTTTGGTTGTAGGTGACCTACCAGCAGTTTTAGCAGTCAAGTCTGCTAATCCAGAGACTAACTGTCCTGCTTCTTTTGCTGCTGCAACACCTTGTCTAATAGCACCTATTGCTACTCTTGGGTCTGTTTGTGTCCTTCCTTTTGTTCTAAAAGGTGCTTTTAGTCCAAAGCCACCAAGACCTTCTTTGGTAAATTTTATTCTTGCCATAATGTAGTTCCTGTTTTAGTAGTCAAGTTCAGCAGTGTTGTCCCAATCTTCTTCTGTAACACCGTGCTGTGTTAGGAAAGCTTTTGTTCCATCATCTATGTCTTCCCAATCGTTATCAATAGCATCTTTGTAAATACCCATTATTTTGGTAAGTAGGTTTTGTTTGCTGTTGGGGTTCGCATCAAACTCGGCAGCATTTGAGTTGTAAGTGTTTATGAGGTTTTGAACTGCTTCTTCTTCCTCATCGTCAAATGCTCCTTCTGTTTTAGCAATTGCCTCTTCTGTTAGGTTATCCAAGTCAATGGCTGTTCCTCGCTGTTGTTCAGCCATTTCCTTATCAAGTTTTTGCTCACCTGTTAGTTGTTCGTAAAGTTGAGCAGCGGCTTCTGTCTTTGCCCCTGCTGCTTCTTGTTCAGCCGTGCCAACTTGTGCTGCTTCTTCCAAGCCAAGTTTGCCCATCATAAGACCACCTTGTAGTCCTGCTGTTGCGGCTGCTTGGCGAGCAGCGGCTTTGTTTGTTCCTGAACCTAAACCAGATTGTTGAGCAAGTTGTTTAGCAAGGGAAGATTGAAGAGCAAGTTTGCCTTGTTCTTTCGCTTCTCCAAAAGCACCTCGTAAAGCACCTGCTTTTTTTTGTGCTGCTGTTTGCTCACCAACTTTGGCTTCGGTAATGCCCTTCATAGTTTGTTTTACGGCTTCTGCCTTTGCTTTTGTTTTTAGTTGTTCGGCTGATAGACCTTTCTTTTGTGAAACTGCCATAAGTAAATCTCCTGTCCTTATTTACATCTTTTATTCTTGTAAGTTGTTTCTATTGGTAGTTAGTGTTTTTTTACCAATAAGATAAACAAAATGACCACCAAAACCAGCAATAACTTGTGGGTCTGCTTCTTCTGGTGGGTGGATGTGGTCATACCACCCTCGTCCTCCGCTTTCGTATTGCCAACGGATTTCTAAAAACTGCTCTGTTCCAGCAGTAGAAGGTTGAGCAAAACCTGTTCTGGTTTCTGCTCGCTTGGTGTTGCCTCCACAATAAACTGGTTGTTCTTGTGAAACAAAACCTACACCTCTTACCCCTGTTCCACTATTGTAAGTGAGTGGGATTTGCATTAGACGACCACCGCCGTCTCTGCTGTATTTAGAGTTTCTTATTCTTACTCTATCTATTTCGTTAGCCCAAGTGTTGTCGTATTCGTGATAAGCAACCTCTTCATAAGTGTATTTATCACTTTGCCAACCTGTTCCTAAACCTACACCTATTTTACCAGTAATAAGACCAGTAGTGCCGCCGCCACCAAATGGATTGTAAGAAATAGTTCCTCCGTGAAAATCAGCCACATCTTTGATTTGTTCATTATGATAAGCCAAAATGTGGTGAATAGTAAAAGGATAAAATAAAGGAATAGTTCTAATGTCTTGGACATAGCCTGTGTAGCCTTGTAGTCCTGATGGATAAGTGTAGTTTGCTGGGAAGATAGGACCAGCAGTAATGTCTGGTGTTCCTGTTCCACCACTATCTTCACCATAAGTAGTCATAGCACCTGTGTTTCCAAATGTGCCTTGCCAAAATGGAACAACAATAACATCATAACAGTTGAAAGTAGAAACTGACTGTTGGTCAGCATTACCGTCATCAAAGTATTGTAGTTTTCCAAACTTGTCTGTGCCTGTTGTTATTTTTTCCTGAACTGCCTCATCTACTTTATTTAGGTTTGTTTGTAATCCAGTAGCATCGTCAGCAGAGATAGTAGTTCCTATTGCTGGGCTTGCTAAACCCAAGTTGTAAGTTCCAATCGCAGCATCATCATTTGTAGAAGGCTGGTTGCCTGTGTTTGTTGTAAATTGGTCTCTGGTGTCTAATAAAGAAAAGAACTTGAAAGAGAACACAAGGTTAGACAAAAAATAACTTGCTGTTTCTTGGTTTGGAAAATGGAAAGCAAGATAATAACTTTTGTAGGGGTTTAGTTGTTTGTTTATTGCTGAAATGTAATAAGGGTTTTCTACTTTTACCTCATCACCAGCAAAAGCAATAGTCGCTGGAACTGTTGTAGAAAAAATAGAGTTTGTAGGATAGACAGAGTTGTTTGCTAAAACTTTGTAGTCTTTCTCCAATAAAGACATTTTTATGTCTTGCTGGGAAGCCTTTGAGTAATCTATTAGAAAACCTCTTGTTTTTGGGTCAGGGGCTACTACACCACTCAAAGGAGACTGAATAGCAGCACCTTCTCCACGAAGGTCAAGAGCAATAGAAATGCTGTCTAATAAATAAGTTGGTGTGTCTTTATCTAATCTTCCGTCTATTGAGAAATGGTCTTGTGTAGGAATAAGAGGAATAGGAAAAACAAGGTTTCCATCAACACCATTCTTTTGTTCGTCGTCTGTAAGACCCATAGCATTAGCAGCAAAACCAGCAAAAGTGTAGTTGATGTAGAACGGCACTTTCTTTGCTTTTATGTTATCTCTATCAAGTTTATCAGTAAATAAAGTTTGAACAGGGTCGTTGCTATTTGCTATGTGTTGAGCAGATAGTTTCTGTCCTCTACCGAACTTTGGGTTATTTATCTTCGCCATTTATTATTCCTCAATAGTCTCTAAAATGCCTACGGCAAGGTTGAAACGATAACCTCTATGAAAGTTAGTGTCGTTTTGGAACACAAGAAAAGAACCGCTGGGTGTGCTTTCAATAGCACAACCTAAACCAAAGTGAATTCTACTTTGTTGTGGAATAGGGATGTTTAGGTTTTTGTCCCACCAATGTTGATAAAGTGGGTGGTTGCTTGGTGTGTTTGTTGGTGAAGGACCAACAAGAGAGTTTTGATAATCGTTTGGTCTAAAATCATTTACTGGAACACGAGTAGAACGGTCATAAAGAAAGTCAAATGAGTTTGGTGCTGCCGCTCTTGGTATCATAGAAAATGCTCTTTTGTCGCTTCTGGGTAATCTTTGACCAGTAGCATCATCAGGACTATCGCTTGATTGTGTTCTTCTCCAAACAATAGAACCTTTTTCTTTGTCTTCTGGGAACATTACACTATCCAAATAACATTGACCCCACCAGAAAACTTGTTCTCTGCTTCTTTCAATGTTAGTAGGAGGGTCGCCATCAAGGGCTGGTTCTCTATTTAGTCCTGTGTAGTTATCAACCTCCCAGATAATAGAAATGTCTGTAATAATGCAAGGCTTCTCAAAATAAAAACTAAAAGTTCTACCGACTACATCTGTGCCGTTGTAGGTAGCAATGTCGTGAGAACCAGCGGGTGTAGCAACTGCACCAGCATTGAAGATTTGTGTTCCTTTCCACCGCCATTTATTATTGACCTCTGTTCTACCACCAGTAACTCCTGTAACATCTCTATCAAAAGAGTTGTAAAGAGGCATAAACATTCCAAGTGGAAAGACCTGCTCATCTGGACTTTCTTCTGTTTCACTAAAATGTGCTGTTTGCCAACCTGTGTAGATGGTTCTTGGAACAAAGATTTGTTTTAGGTCTTTCTTCTCAATGTTATTGAGTTTTTCATAAGTGTCGTCATAGGCTTTTTCTATTCGTGTTCCGTCAATAGTAGAGCCATCAGTAAATTGTTCTGTTGTTATTCTTTTGTTTGCCGACATTATGTTAGTTCTCCAAACCCTGTTGTGTTGATGTGAGCAACACCTGTGGTGTTGTAGCCACCATTGATAGTAACATTAGCAGGGACACCAGCATTGTTGATTGCTGAACCAGCCGCTTGTGTTCCCATAAACCAGCAACCAACAATAGAAACTTTTGAGGTTGCTCCTACTGAAATGTAAGACGAGATGCCTGCTACTGGGTGTGAGCCATCTGGTTTTCTAAAAACACAGTTCTTGAATAAAACTTTGCTATTTGACTGAATGTCAAAGATAGGTTCTTGTTTAGTTGAGAAAAACTCACAGTTTTCAAAGATAATAGGAGATGTTCCGTTTCCAATAAAAATGCTGTCTTTTGCTGGCTTTACAACAGGATAGTTGCTACCCTGAATAACTTGAAAATCGCATCTATCTACAAACTTATCAAACAAGTATTCATTATCAGTAAATAATAAAAACTTTTGTGGGTCAGTTCCTCTAACTTTTATTTCTGTTGCTTCGCTTATCAAGTTTTGTGAAACACCAAATAAAGTTCTTACTTTACTATCAAGTTGCAGTTCGTTATCCAAACTTACTGCTGGTGATGTTTTCTTTGTTGGGCTGATTTTCTGTTGAGTTCTTCTTTTAGTGGGCATTATTTGTCTCCTTGATTATGTCGCCATCTTCTTCTATTTTGACTTACTACTCTGTAAGCCGCTGAAATGTTCTTTATTAGAACTCTATTTGCTATGTCTGCGGCATAACCATAAAGTGTGATAAAGAAACTTGTTCCTTTGGTAGAGGTTGAGAAACTGCCCTCATAGTATTCCTCTCCATCTACCAAAACTGTTCCACCTGTTGGACTATTAGTCAAATCGGCATAAGTTGCTTGTGGGTTATTGAAAACTTTTGGTTGTAGTTGTCCAACACTATTAGTAAATGAACCTGCTGAAATGTCCCTCACATCATCAATGTCTTGAATAGCGGGTGGTGTCTGTGTGAAATCTACTACTTGTCCTTGATAGTTGTTGTAGTTGGAAGACACCTGAACATTTACCAAACCTCTATCATTATTAGCAACACCAGTAGATGTGTAAGGTCCGTGTGAGAAGATAGACAAGAAACCACCTCTGGCTTTTACTTGTTCGCCTTTATCGCCTGTAACTGGTAGTGGTTGCAAGACCCACTCAACAGGATAAGGTGTCGGGTGTTCGCTATCTCTTTCTACACCAGCAATTTCAGTTGCTAAAACAACAGCATTAGCAGCATTTATTATGGCATTATTTACACCCCAACCCATTCCTAATGTTGATGTTTCTGGTGCTTTTAGACACATAGGCAACCAGAATAAAACTTGAAACTGGTTTAGAACATTTAGGTTATTACCAAAAGTAGTAGGAGCAGTAGCACCGTTGTATTCTATTACTATGTTTCCTGCTGCTGGTTCATAAACTCTATTACCTACTGCTGGTGCTGTCCAACCAAAGTTGAGTGTTGATTGTAGTCTATTTGGATGCCAAATAAGGTCTAAATAATTTATTCCACCGTCAAGGAAGGTAGGAACAAACCATCTTGTGCTATCATAAGTTAGGTCTATGTCCATAGTTCCAATAAGGTCTTGCTGGACTGAAACACCAAAAGGAACTAAAAACCAAGCACCGTTAGTGGTGTTTGCTGTGTTTTGAGCAAAGCGAGTGCCGTGGTCGCTTTGGATGCCGTCATAAACCTGAACTGGCTTACCAATAGCAAAAGCAAATCTCTTCTCATCGCTTTCGTTTTGTAGAACTCTCAATGAATGAGAATAAACTTTTTTATCTTCTCTGTGTGTTTGGTCAAAGTCTAATGCTCCACCTACTTTCCATTGATAAACATTCACAGGTCTCGCAATAATGTTGTGTGGATTATCTTGTGGTAAAGCACCGATGTTGTAGGTTTTACTTTCCAAGTCAATAATAAACAAGTCATTATCATTATCAACTATTGCAAAGTCATCAGCGAGTGCTGAAAAGTTTTTTATGTAGTGGGCTTCTTCACCGTCTAAAATAGTTTCTACTCTATTGTTTGCTTCAAATGACCATAAAGCCATCATTTTATTATTATCAATAGTAAAAGCAACTTTTTGTTCTGGTAGGACACACATTACCAGTTTATTTAGTGGGTTTTTAGTAAAGTGTAGGTTTTGTTTTCTAACCCAATCGTATTTTATTTTTGGACTATCATTGGTTGGGGGGGTCATTTATCAGACTATTAACTATAGGGACGATAATCATGATTAATATATGAAAGTTCCCCCACTGATTAGAAGAAGGTATGTTGATGTTGTGAAACATCTTGATGAAACATTGCCCATTTCGTATTATAGAAATGGAATGAAAGA
>JAAOEI010000578.1_pt1 | contig 14006 bp, 24 predicted proteins | sample 7059261 | NCBI WGS metagenome assembly JAAOEI01 (sample SAMN14008812, study PRJNA610033) | viral metagenome | isolation source: viral particles filtered from seawater | place: China: Hangzhou Bay, Yangshan Deep Water Harbour | collected 2017-10-31
ATCCCGCTTGTATCTTATGAGATGGGCATCAGGATGAATCTCACCGAAAGACTCATCCCACGATATAGATTTTGCTTGAATGAACGTGACCCTGCCCGATGGTGTTATGATCTCAATATCCAAACCGGATAGATCATCTTCAGCAGATGCGAGTTGCACAACACAATCGGAAAACTTTCTTTGCAATGCAGGAATAATCAATTTATACTGCGTGACGAAGCCCTGATATGTTCTTCTCAAACATAGGTGTGGCATATACCAATATGCCTCATGCTGTGTCAAAATTTTGGCTTGTCTGTAAAGAAGATTAACCACGTTTAGATCGGGGTTTGATCTCTCATATATCCGAACATCTTCTTTTATCATATCGTACATTTTGAGACCCAAATCCGCGAGATGTTCTAATCTGACAGGCCCGTCATATCTTTGAGCATGATTGAAATAATATGTTTCCCATTTAATGTAATTTCTCGGACAGCATTGATTGATCAGTTTCATACAATTATCAACGAGATGAATTGCATTGAGTTTTTTATCTCTTTGATATTTGTTGAGGACGTTTTCACTCTCAAAAATCATATCGGGAACTATTGTCATGTTTTTATCTTCCTTATGCCTCGAAATCCTTTTCTTGCAATGCTATTTTTTTCCAATCTTCCATGCGTTCGATAGCATGAAAAGAGATATGATAAAACCAATCAACCACATTCATCCGGTATTTTGACCACATGGCGGTTGACCATGTTTCTTTATGGCTCATCGCCTCTTGCTCGTGTCTTAAACACAGTGATACCTGTTGCCATTCGGGACGCTTACTGTCAGGCCATAAACGATTTGTTTTCGGTGGTCGGCGGTCAGCAGGATGACAAAACGTACATCCACAATTGATGATATGTTCTAAATATCGCGTTTCGGTGGTTATATCATGGTTTTCCTCGACGATTTCGCTTTCAACGTGTAAAGTAGTCTCTTGAGGATTATCATCTCTTACAGTCGATTTCTGTACCATTTCTGATAATATGCCGGGTTGTAGATTTTCAGCGATGACAAACATATCTCGTGCGAGTTCTACGAGCGGCCCTGAAAGCACATCTTTTTGATCATCAGGCACACCCTTCTCGACATATTCTGCGATCCGATGTTGGGCCACCTCGAAATCCTGCATCAGATTATTACTCTGACGATCTTTTCCACCGACCTTCTCAGCTTGTTTCGGATCTGTTTGTTCTGATGGCAAGCCGAGAAGTTGTCGTCTGTTTCGAACGCTCGTCCATGTTTTCGTTTTGCCCTGCTTTTCGAGTTCATTTAATAAATCTAACATCGTGGGATTATGACCAATAATATTATCTTCATCGCCCCAATATCGACACTCATCCGCCACGTCGAGGGCTTGATATAATGTCCGTGATGACAGTTTGTGATGGGCGGCAAAAATATCTATGTATTTGTTACCATATCCAAAATCACCACGGTCTTTTGCTTTTAATAATTCAATGCCGAGTTTCCAATATCCTCTTATAAGATTCCCATGACCGATACGGATATAATTAAGTGCATCGGAACAATTATCGTTCAGGTATTTCCATTGTTCCGATGTCACTATTTGCTTGTCAGTCAATGTCAATGCCTGATCAGGATTCATACTCTTTCGCCTTTCTTGTTTTCCAATGACGTTTCATACCTTCAGATATTTTTTCAGCGTGTGTACGTTTATCTTCCGTTTGTTTGGGATTCCATTTCAAACCGGGAAAAACTTCTGAAATACAATCCATACAGGATTCTTTGTCTTTGAATGACAGGGATGCCTCGTTTTTATCGATCTCTTTTCCACATCCCGAACAGACTCGTTTTTTATTTTCCATAATCGGTTCCATGTTTAAAACGGTAATTCATCGGATTTCAGATCGCCCGCACCTTGGAAATCTTCGTCGAGTTCGGGAGCCCCGATACCCATATTATCCGCCTGATTTTTTAATTCTTTCTTGGACTCTGCATCTTTGTTCTTGTAATACGAAATGATTTCGGATGCTTTGCCTTTGGTAATACTGTCCAATTGGCTCAGCAATCGCTCTCTCTGTTCTTCATTTACATCCTTTCTTCCGGCTATAGCCTGAATCGCTTTTTTTTGCCCCTCGGTGGCAGAAGCATCGGGATCACGTATTGTGTAAGTTTGCGTGGTCGCTTTGTCATGATCTTGTTGAGATACCTGTTTGCGACCGTCTTGGGCGTCATTATCTTCCTGCGCGATCTGAAGTATACCATAGAAAGAATAACGCCGTAGATACGAATATACTGCGCCTTCTGCCTGTTGTAGGGACATTTGTGCGCCTTCCTGCACCTGATTCGACATCTCAAAGACATCACTGAACCACTGTCCCGACTTATGACCGATAATAACACGCATAGCGGTGAAACCTTCGCGTGTTGAAGGTGTGGGCAAATGAACGATTGAAAGCCCGGCGTTCGTCCATATCTCTCTGTTCTTCTCTATGATCTGATCGAGATTGGCATACGTGTATCGAGATTTGTATCCCGATTGATCCTTTTCCACGTCAACAGCCATCTGCTGAGTGACAGCAAGAGCCTCGAAAAGCTCATTCATCTGAGGACTGTGTTGAAATGATGCTGTTGAAATGATTTCGCCTGTCGTTGTGTCGATCATGATAATCCCCCCGTGTTGGTGTTGTGGTTGTCTCGAATACTATCTAAATATAACAGAGACTTTATTACATGTCAACAAATTAATCTAATGGCTTAAAATTTCTTGACCGCATAAAATAGTAGTATATAATATATGGCATGATAAGGTTCCTTGATTTATATAAGACGATTTCGCCGAGCGAAAAAAGGTTAATGGCACGGAAGGTGCATTGCCATCCGAATTATCTACAGCAGATTGCCACCCGTAGAAAATATCCCTCTTTAAATCTTGCTATTATGCTGTATCGTTTGTACGGTATTGATCCTAAATCATGGGGATCGAGAAATGAGTGGATAATATCAAAATCTAAACAAGATGCTTGACAATACGGGGATTTATCATATCTTAATTTCACTTGGTCCCCTTACCAAGTTCTCTCTGTGTTGTGTGATAGAATAGCCCCGGCCGTCTCACCGGGGCTATTTTTATAATATTTTTTTGCCTGAAATCAAAGATTTTTGTTTACAATTTCTCCAAAAGCTTTATTTTATATGGGTAGTCGGCCCAACCGACTGCTGAAAATAAATACTCAATCGGGTTGATCCCCCGATAATGTTTGACCAAGGGAGTGCTACTTCACTCCCTTGTGTTTTAACGCCTTTAAGTAGAAAGGTCGAGTAGATGCAAATCAAATCCCGAATACAACTTAATATTATCGTATCGCACATCAGGAATATACCGTCCTCGATACGTATTTATCTATGCCCTTTTACGGGCTTTTTCTATTTATAGAGGACGTGTCATGTCGAGTTTTTCGTTTGACGAAAATGATGCAAAAATGTATGGAGTCAATGAGGCGATCTTTTTGAACTCACTCACTCATTGGCTGAATAAGAATGCTATTGATGGACGAAATATCAAACAAGAAAAAGAGGATGGTCCGTATCACGTTTGGACGTATAACACACATGAGGAATATACTCGAATATTCACATGGTTGTCAGCAAGTCAAATCTATCGAATCATTGAGAAGTTGAAACAGGCCGATGTGATTCATACTGCACATTTCGAAGGATACAATCGAAGAACGTGGATCAGACTCAGAGAAACGGTGAGATTGTCGAAAGAAGCATGTAAATCGTTGGTACAACAAGATGAATCCCATTTCACGAAATCACAAAATGGATCTCACGAAATCGTGTCTTCCATTTCACGAAATCGTGAGATGTATAATAATGATACAGGTAGTACACAGATAGTAAACAATACCGACAACCCAAAAACCGAAAAGCTTCCGAGAGATAAAAATCGATCTCTCGTGGTAGAATTCTGTGAATGGTTCAAAGAGCAAGATCAAAAACGTTCTCCCAATCAAAAACGATTCTCAGAACAGAATTGGGAAAAGACTCGTGAGGAATGGATAAGTGTGATCGATAAGATGAATCGTATTGACGGGATCTCACTTTCTGATCTCCGTTCTCTCCATAAACGTGTTTTAAAAGATCCTTTTTGGTGTAAGCAAGTTCAGTCTCCTGTAAAGTATCGTAAATCGAATGGAGATAAACGCCCCTATTTCGAAGTGTTGATTGAGAAATTTCCTGAACAACCATCAAACGCCAACGGCAATGGAGGACTCAGCAGATACATCCCATCGCTCGATGAATCGAAGAAAATACAGGCAAAGAAAAAAGCAGAGGAAGAATCGCAAAAACGGGAACGCAACCTATATTGGAACAAACAGGGTAGAGAAGAATTTATAGCTGAAAAAATGAAAATGCATCGTGCAAATGCCGAGAAATATCCCGGCATAGATTTAGAATTAATCGAGACAAAACTTCGCACACAACACCCATTAAGAGAGGTGGAAGAAAATGAACATGCAGAATCAGCAAGTTGAAGGCGCGATAGTAGCCTCTATACTTGTGGATGCAATCTATAATCCTCATGAGCCGTCAGCACTCGATAAAGTGGGCGATATTCTTCTACCGAAGGATTTTACCCATCACGTATATCGAGAACTTTTTGTGATACTACTCGACAGGCACAAAAACGATCTTCCGAATGATCCCGTATCATTGCTCGCAGAAGAACGTATTTTTAAGATTCCCAATTTTCTGAAACCTGCCACCTCGCTCATAGCCATGTGTGAACGTATCACTGATTCAATAGGTACAACGGCAAACGTGGAACATCACACCGAAATACTGATCAATCTCACCCAAAAACGAGCGATCACACGACTCGGATCAATTATGATCGAGACTGCCGAGGAAGAAGATTTTGATGCGACATTGAAGGAAGCGCAAGATCGGATTGAGATAATACGTTCACAACGGCAGATCAGAGATCCATATGAAGGATGGACGAAAGCAATAGCAGGTCTCGAAGCGAAGTTCAAAGGTGGTGACGAGTTTCGAATTTTTACGGGATTCGATGGTCTTGATAAATATGTGCAAATCGAAAGAGGGAACTTGATAATTGTCGGAGGACGGGCATCAATGGGGAAAACTTCGTTCGGTCTTGATCTTGCTTATAATATGTCGAGAAAACATCGCGTGTTGTTCTACTCTCTTGAAATGTCTGAGTATTCGGTGCGAGAGCGGTTGATATCAGCAGAGAGCGGATTGTCGATTTCTCAATTGGCTGTTGAAGATAATTTCGATACCGTATCACAATCAATGGCTCCCCTGACAAATCTACAACTTGAGATTCTATCGCCCAAATCGAACGATGTAGACGTTTTAAGATCACATCTGTCTGTTGACACGCCTTCCATTGTTATTATCGACTATCTGACGCTTATGACGTGTTCTCGCAGAGATTCGAGACAACAGGAAGTTGAGTATATCGTAAATCAACTCAAAGAGATCGCACGATCAATGAATATAGTGGTTATTGCTCTCGCTCAAATATCCCGAAAGGCAGAGGATCGTTCATCTGCCAAGCCTTTGATGTCTGATCTTAGAGATTCAGGGGCGATAGAACAGGCGGGTGATGTGATTCTTCTTTTATATCGTCCCGAATATTATCAGATAGAAGGCCATGATGATGGTTATACCGAGTGTTTAATTGCTAAAAATCGACAGGGACCGACAGGCATGGTAGAATTGACTTTTAATAAATCCCTTACTACATTTCGTAATGTTGACCAAAAAGATAAACAATATCGAGAGGATTGGAACGCATAATAAGGGTTGATTTTATAATTGTTTATGTTTTTTGCACTATAGTACAAATTTATTTTGACTTAAAAAGGAGACATTATGTTAAACGATCCGCAAGTGTATCTATGTAAAAATTGCAACAAAGAAACTATTCATGTGCGTCCTGCACCGCTTATGATTCCGAGCCTTGAAAATCTCGATGATCAAATGATATGCAATACATGTGACAATGGTGTTCGGCCTGTAAAAAACAAACTGAGAAAACCGCCTATAATACGTGTTTTTGGTGATAAATCGTTTGAGGAAATCAAATCGGAGTTGGCATATGAGGAATTCTAAACGACGATGCTATTGTGGCAGAGAGAAAAAACCCGAGGCCAAGCAATGTCGGATGTGCTTAGAAAAATCATGGGAGGACATCCGACACAGAAACGTTATGATGGCGGCAATAAAGACGCTGATATACACATGAAATTCGACGATTGGATTCAAACGATTAAATCACGATACGGTGACAGATCGAAAATTATATCATCAGGTATAATTCTTGGTCATCTTCCGAGACTCGAAAACAATCGTGATCCGAGAATGATCAAAGGCCGAGTCGTATACGTGAAAAGCAAAGAGGCACAGAACTATGAAAAACACGGCATTCCTCAAATACGTGTTTATAGTCGAAGACTGAGAGAACGTCCGTTAAACGAGTTTATAGATGTGTTCCTGCGGGTGTATTGTCGCACATCGGTGCTTAAAGGGAACTCACAAGATTTGAATGGTGAGTTATTTTATAATTGTCTTGAAAAATCGGGTATGATAGACGATGATAGATTGATTGTTGGAAAGCACTTGAGGCGAATGTTCGACAAGAAAAATCCGAGAGTTGAATTTTGTATTACGACCCCCTATGAAGATTTTGGTTGACAAATTAAAAAGAGTTTAGTATATTAGTACGAGTATTAGTTGAGACACAACACACACACACAAGGGGAGGTGCAACATGAAATACGATTCCACACTAAACGAAGTACGGCGAAAAATGGATGAGATTGAGAACAATCGCCGTGATTTTGTTGCGGATCGCTCGCGAGTTTGGGTTGATCCTGATGATCCCACCACATTTTGCATGACGACTCCTGATAATCCATATGCCCGGTTTCATATGACTGAATCCATGCATGAGTCTCTTGCTCATCGTATCGGCATCCCTCAAATGTATTATAATCGATGCATGAGAAAAGAGCCTGAACTTCTTTCGACTCAAGTTAATCGGTGGCTCGGAAAAAGTGAGCATGAGGCGCATATTATTAGAACCGTTGGCGACAAGGCGAGAGCAATTCTGTCTCCGTCCTATCGTATCATTGACAGTCATGTGTTGATGTCAGCATATAACGTTCTCGCTGATGAGATGATGATTGACGAGTCGAATGTTGGGGCATCGTTCGATCTTGAAGGATTGATTATACAAACCACGACAGGAAACGGGTTAAGTGTTGTTCCCGGCGATGATTTGAATTTCGGATTCACCATGACGACAAGTGAAGTCGGTCGCGGTGCTGAAGAAATCTGCCCTATGGTGATGAGGCTCGTGTGTTCCAATGGCTTGATCGTGTGGGGAAAAAGTGAAGATGGCATGAGAAGAATACACAAAGGACAGAAATATGATCCGCAGGGTGGCGTGATTGAGATTACACAGGATTCCCGTCGTGACGATCTCGACTATCAATATCGGGATCAACTCGTTGCCAAGATGAGAAAACAGGCAAGAGGCGGTGGCATAGAAATCGCGAGGGAATTACAGAAAACCGCCAAAAAATATATTGCTCTACCGGCAAATGAGAATGAATTAGATGATTATTTCAAGCGAATCCGCAACAAAACGGGCCTTACCGCAGAGGAAATGATTCCCGTACGTGAAACGATGCTCGGAGAATCAAATCCTTCGTTATGGTCGCTGATAAATTCGGTGACGGCGGTCGCAAATCAAGTAGAATCTCAAAGCAGGTCAATACAGATACAGAGAGGTGCGTGGAAATTGCTGAACGAACGAGAACATGTGATTTCATATAACTAAAAGCAACCCAATTAGGATGACAAAGTATTCCATAAATCATCCTAATTGGGTTTTTATGTCCCGTATATCTACAATGAGGAATGATTGAAAATGTCTATATCATATGATGTTTTTGTATCACAGAAACAATCAATGTTTGAAGGTTCGGGATTTATATCTGATATATCAAATAGTCAATTATATGATTTTCAAATGCATATTGTAAAATGGGCATTAAAAAAGGGTCGTGCCGCGATATTCGCAGATTGTGGATTAGGAAAAACACCTATGCAATTAATATGGGCAAATGAGGTTGCACAATACACAAATAAAACGGTTTTGATTGTCACTCCTCTTGCGGTATCAACTCAAACAGTCAAAGAGGCTAAAAAATTCAATGTTATAGCCAAATATCATAGAACTATGCCAAATGATGGAGATATTTGGATCACAAATTATGAGATGCTGAAGAATTTCAGCATGAATGAAATCGGTGGTATTGTTCTTGATGAGTCATCCATACTGAAGTCATTTATGGGAAAATTCCGAAACATGATAATAGAGACGTGTCAAAATGTCCCGTATAAATTGGCATGTACTGCAACGCCTGCACCAAATGATTATATGGAACTCGGAAATCATGCTGAATTTCTAAATGTTATGAAGCGAACTGAAATGTTAAGTAAGTTTTTTTATCATGATGGTGGAAAAACATCTCAATGGAATATAAAAGGACATGCTATAAGTGATTTTTGGGATTGGGTGGCATCATGGTCGATTGCAATAGAAAAACCATCGAATTTAGGATTTAATGACGATGATTTCATATTGCCGTCTCTTAACATTAAACATGAATATGTTGAAATAGATGAAGAATATCCTGAAAAAATGGGAACCTTGTTCGCAATGCCTGTTTCAACGTTAATCGATCAGAGACGTGCTCGAAAATCTACCATGAGCCAACGAATTCATAAAGTTGTTGAAATAGTAAATAATAATCCCGGCCCATGTGTTATATGGTGCGAACTGAATGATGAATCGAAAAATGTAACGGATGCTATATCAGGTGCAGTAGAAATAAAAGGGTCAGATCCAATTGATTATAAATCGGAAATGTTGCATGGATTTACTGAGGGAAATTTTGATGTGTTGGTGTCGAAGCCGTCCATTGCGGGATTTGGCATGAATTGGCAACATTGCAATACTATTATATTCATGGGCGTGTCTCATAGTTATGAGATGTTTTATCAAACAATCCGGCGTTGTTGGAGATTTGGGCAAAAAAACCCTGTCAATGTTTATGTGATAATGTCAAGATTGGATGATGAAATATTATTTAATCTTGAAAGAAAGGAAAAGGATGCAAACGACATGAAACACCATATGACAAAATCCATAACTGATGCCATTAAAAAAGAAAATCGTGATGTCAACTTAAAACAGGATATGCAATCATCTGATGATTGGGAAATGATAATGGGGGATTGTGTAAAAACGTTATCTAATTTTAATGACAATTCTTTTCATTATTCGATATTTTCACCACCATTTGCTCAATTATATACCTATAGCGATAGCCCATATGATATGGGTAATTGTAAGGATTTAGATGAGTTTTTTAGTCATTATAGATATTTAATCAATGAATTGCTACGTGTTATAATGCCGGGGAGATTGCTCTCATTGCATTGTATGAATTTGCCATCACAAAAAGCACGTGATGGTGTAATAGGATTAATTGATTTTAGGGGTGAAATTATAAGAGCATTTGTTGATGCGGGATGGATATATCATAGTGAAGTATGTATATGGAAAGATCCCGTAACAGCAATGCAACGAACCAAAGCATTAGGTCTGTTGCATAAGCAAATAAAAAAAGATGCGTCTATGTCACGTATGGGAATACCGGATTATGTAGTCACCTTTAGAAAACCCGGTGAAAATCCTGAGCCGGTAAAACATACGAATGACGATATGCCCGTATCTTTGTGGCAACGATATGCATCACCTATATGGATGGATATAAATGCCTCTGATACTTTACAATACAGATCGGCGCGAGAGGAAAAAGATGAGAAGCATATATGTCCATTGCAATTGGAAGTCATACGAAGATGTATAGATTTATGGACCAATCCCAACGATATAGTGATGTCGCCATTTGCAGGTATTGGTTCAGAGGGTTATGTGGCAATTGAGAAAGGCAGAAGATTTTTAGGTATAGAATTGAAAGAATCATACTATCGGCAAGCATGTGCAAATATGCATAATGCAGTTATGAAATTCAAAAATCAGGGTGATTTATTTGGAGAGGTAGAAAATGAAAAATCTACAGCACAAATTAAAGCGGTTTCGTGATGAACGGGATTGGAAGAAATACCATACACCTAAAAATCTCTGTTTGGCTTTATGCGGAGAGGTTGGGGAACTTGCTGAGATATTTCAATGGAATGATGATGTCTATCAAGTTGATATAGAATTAGCGCAAGAAGAAATAGCGGATATTATCATTTATGCGCTGAATCTATGTAATGCTTTAAATCTCAACGCAGAGAATATCGTGAGACAGAAAATAATGATGAACGCTGAAAAATATCCAATTCATGATCAAAATTTCAGCAACCTGTTCAAGAAGTGAATTGAGTCTCGTAGAATCGGCGAGAATGAGCCATAAGTCGATTCTAAGCGGTTTTTATATCTTTTTCGTGTTCTGAATCGTTTTAATGATTTAAATCCGTTATACGCAACATATGAGAGATTGAGACATCATGCCAAAGCGTATACAAATAAAAAACATCAAAGGTTTTAGACGTCCCACCGATGCCGTTGACGTTACCAACGCCACCGAGTATGGCAATCCATATGACTATAGGAAAATACGTCAACGATTGAAATGTACGGAAATACAGGCACGAGAAATAGCGGTAGCAGGTTATATCCGTTATTTAAAACGTACAGAACGCGGTCAAAAACTATTTCGCAAAGTACAAAACAATTTAAAAGACAGAAATTTATTTTGTTATTGTCCGTTGTCGAAACCCTGCCATGCGGATGTGCTATTACGAGTCGCAAATGGAGAAAAGATATGAAATACAAATTGATGTGTCTTGTTGCATTTTCATACGAAGTGGATGACGACGAACGAACACTTGAAGAAGTCATTGAATCGGATCAGGATATTTTCAATTCCCACCGCGACGAATTATGGGAGGAATTGAGAGAAGCTGAAGATGTTGAAGTACGAATCGTTTCACCATCACGAAAGGGAAATAGACATGGCAATTAAACAAGTCGATACGCCCAAGATTCAATTTCACCGTTTACTCAATAACATATTAAGAGAAATTGAACAGATTGAGTATGAACGACCGAGCGGATCGTCCATCCCGTTTTGGTTTGATGACATGATGGATCTCAAACGAAAAGTACGAATATTATTATCATCAACGGGAGTCAAATTTTGAATGAGCCACAGAAGCATCGCGCATTTTTTTGGGTATTGTTGATTGGTATAGTTCTGTCGCTTATAACTCCGTGGATATTGGAGTAATGAAATGAAAAAGAGACAAGAGATATATTTGGAGATGTTGAAGATTCAAACGATACTCGACAAACAAATGGAAAATGATCGGTTATGGATGACGAAGCAACAACCGATAAAGAATTCGGCTCGTATCGAAATACTTAAATGGGTATTGGATCTTGATAAGGAAAAAGAGAATGAAAACGAGAGAAGCGATTGAACAGAAAATTAAAGAACTCGAAGAACAACTTTTAAATAGGTATATGACCGAAACTCAATTATCGAATATGTCGGGGAAAATTGTAATATTGAGATGGGTTCTTGAATCCGATAAAAGAGAGGAATGAGTTATGGAATGGCTCGCATGGTTGCCGTATATCGCATTAAGTGGATTGGTCGTATTTGCAATGATCTTCGCCGTGATTGTCATGTGGATTATAAATGTGTATCGAACCATTAATGATGATTCGGAGCGTTATTCTCATGAAAGGTGAACTTCAACTCAAGAGGGAAAAAGATGAACGCGATGTATAGAGTGAAACGAAAGAAAACGGGCGAGATCGGCATTGTATTGGGTATAGGATACACGATAAGTTTGCCAACATATGAAAGACCGAACGGTAAAGTATACAATCAATTTATCGTTGCTGTGGGAGCAGAGATACAGGAATGGAAAGTCGTTGATTGTGAGTTCGAAGGTGTGATGGTTCAAAATCCCGACTATAAGGAAACGAGACATAAACCCGACAGACCTGAATTTAATTAGAAAACCGACTGACAACACAAAATAGGGAGAATGAGACAATGACACTTACGGAAAAGAGGAAATACATGATTGATCGTTATTCAAAAGACGTTCTCGACAGCGCATCGAAAAACCATATATGGCTCAATGCGATGGCGTGTATCAATCCGACAGATGAATTCAAGATCGGACTCGCGGAAGAAATACTCGAAATGCTTGACCGCGAAAGCGCAACGATCCTATCCGATTGGGATGGGACGCCATTTGAAGATTTGAAACAACTTGAATTGATTGTGAGGATCAATAAATCATGAGTGCTTGGGATGCGGAGAATAATCAGATATTAAAAGCGATTTATCGTGATGTGAAATCGCTATTGCAGGAAAAGGAAGAAATCAAAAAAGAAAATAATATGGAGAATATGTCTATTGAGAAGTTAATCCGTCAAACGATTGAACGGGCGATTGATCTCAATAATCAGAATATGCTCAAAGATGAGGCGGTAGATGGATTGGTGGGAATTGAAAATATTATTCGTAATGGTATACAACCCCATACGGAATGGGTATTGAAACGGATGATACAACTATATGCAGAACGAATTGAATAGGAAGGTTCACGAAAGCTATTATTGAAAAAGTTTTAAGGAGATATATCATGACAGATGCGGATTTTGTACACAAAGTGAAACGGATGTTGGTAGGTGATTCGGGTATTGATGAGTTGGCACACGATACCGCTATAGAGATGTTGAGTATTATTTATGATGAATGTGAAAGAAACGTGTCAGACATGGATATCCTGTATGATGAATATGGAGTGAAGCGCCATGAATAAAGAAATGAAAATAGCTCTTGGTATGAGATACAAGTTGACTGCTTTTGTACCTATGGATGAAAAAGGTAAACAGCCTCAAAATCGAGTCAAGAGAATGTATCGTGATTATGCAATATTTGATAATGATCCCGATAACATAGAGCAACTCATTGATGAGCATATCATGATAAAGGCACTTGATGAGGAGATGGAGAAAATTAATGAATGAGCAAATCAAAATGGAAATCCTACTCAACGTGATAGAACTCGCGGAAGATTTTAAGCGCAATTGCGATATGGCAGATTGTTATTTAAGAGCATCGCATCGGCTTATTTCCCATGTGACCAACACGGAACGGATTGTTTTCTCGATGTATGTATGTCCACATCATTTCAAAGAGGTGAAATAATGAAAGAAAATCTGCTTTTATATACCCACACGCTTGACGGTGAAAGAATAGCATGGGCAGAAGCATTGCAAACAGGATTGGAACGAGTGAGATTGGAAGCAGGAACAAAGATTAAAATCAATACGAAAAACGTGAAAGACGAATCTTGGTTTTGTGAGAAAGGTAATTGTAAAAAAGATGCAGTATGGCAGTATGAATTTGAGATCCGAATCAATAATCTCAAAACACGACACACGACATGGCGCTGTAAAAAGCACCGATTGAAATAAGGGGATGAGAAATGAGGAAACGATCAAACCTGTTTCTATTGGATGAAAAAAGTAAACAGCCCATACATTATAAGGAGGTTTTTCATGTATCGTCAGGGAGATGTATTGATCGAGAGAATAGAAAAGGTGAACGGTAAGAAGCAAAAGATAAACGGCAATATTATACTTGCTTATGGCGAAGCGACAGGACATCACCACGCCATTAAAGATGACACCACCATGCTTTTTCACGGACCGAATGGAGAGGTGTACATCGACGTGACAGAGCATACCGAGCTTACTCATCAGGAACATTCCTCGATAGCTATACCACCGGGAAAATATCGAGTAGTGCGTCAAAGAGAATATACGCCTGAAGCCATCAGAAACGTTATTGATTAATATGCGT
>JAAOEI010000579.1_pt1 | contig 13975 bp, 21 predicted proteins | sample 7059261 | NCBI WGS metagenome assembly JAAOEI01 (sample SAMN14008812, study PRJNA610033) | viral metagenome | isolation source: viral particles filtered from seawater | place: China: Hangzhou Bay, Yangshan Deep Water Harbour | collected 2017-10-31
TTATCTTCTACTTTTCCTTCTACTGTTAAGATACCGTCTTTAACTTCTACAAGTATATTTTCTTTACTGTATCCAGCTAAGCCAATTTCTAAACCGTATTTACCTTTTGAGTATTTTACTACGTTGTAGAATGGAAATGATTGTGCTTTTGACCACGTGTCAAAAATACTTTCAAACGTATCATCAAAAAATTTTGTTGAGCCGTTGAATAATTGTTTGCTTAAATTATTGAAAACTTCAATGTTTGTCATAATTATCTCCTTATTGTTAAGCAAGTTAATTAGCCCACCCCTATGGTGCAGCTATAAGCATTATATAGGTATAGTTGTATTTATTTCAATAGGTCTTTAAGATCTTTATCACCTAATGTTTTAGCGGCTAATTTATCTTTTGTATTTAAAACACTAAGAATTCTTTCATCAATTGTATCTTTACAAATAATATCTGTATATAAAACATTTTTAGTTTGTCCTATTCTATGAGCTCTATCTTCTGATTGGCTTCTTACTTCTAAGTTAAAACTATTAGAAAAATAAACTACATTTGTTGCTGCAGTTAATGTTAAACCAAAACCACCTGTACTTGGATTACCTACAAAAAACATACATTCAGGATCTGTTTGAAATCTTTTTACTGCTTCTGTTCTTTTAGAAGAATCAATAGCACCATAAATAGCTACAACAGATTTTTCTCCATATTTATCTTTTAAAAAATTAATTATAGATTCAAGACTATGAATATAAGTTGCCCAAATAATTATTTTACCATCTGCTTCATCTATAATATCTGACAAAGCATGTAGTTTAGGATTTTTAAAATCTTTTATTACTCCATCGTTTGTTTTAATAAAACCATTTGCAACTTGATGAAGTTTTATTATTTCAGTTAATTTATTACTGTAAGAAATAGTTTTATCTTCTACTATAGCTAGAGCAATTTCTTTTAATGATGCATAAACTTTAGATTGATCTTCATTCATTTCTACATATCTTCTTGTACGTAATTTTTTTGGAAGATCTAAACATTGACTTTTTTTAACACGATAAGAAAAATCTTTTAACTTAGTTTCTAATTCATCTAAATTAACATAGTACTTTGGTATCTCAGCAAATTTTCCAGGACCAACCTCTATTCTATGAGTAACACAATATCTATTTCTAAATGTATAAAAGCTATTAAAACCAAGGTGTTTTTCTCCTAAAAATAAACATTGAGTATATAAATCTAATGGAGATTTAGTAACAGGAGAACCAGTCAATATTCTTCTATAAGTTGATAAAAGTTTTAATTTTAAAATGTTTCTTGTTCTAATGGCAACATGGTTTTTAATTGTTGTTGATTCATCAATGATAGTTAAAGATTTAGGATTATGGCAAAGTAAAAATTTTTTAGCATATTCAAACCCTTTTTTTGTAGATAAAGCTTCAACATTCATTACAAGGATAGTTAAATCTTTATCTACTTTAAGACATTTGTCTAATGTCTTTGGTTTATCAATATTCCACTTATAGATGTTATATTGAATATCATTACTTATATGTTTAGCAATTTCATCATATGCCCAAACTGTATAAACAGATTTAGGTGCAATAATTAAACAACCTGTAATTTGTTTGTGAATTCTTAATAATGCTATATTATCAATAGCAACCTTGGTTTTACCGGTACCCATTTCCATAAAGAATGCGTAGCTTTCTTTATCCCAAGATTTAGATAAACAATCCTTTTGATGTTCGTAAGGTTTTGTTTTAAAGTTAAACAAGTTCAACATATAAAAAATAATATAATAATTAACTGTTGACTTGTCAAATAAAATGTTTATATGTTGATTCGAAGGAGGTCATTATTATGAACCTAGAACAACTAACAACTATAAATGTAGATACAACAACTATTACAGAGATTTCACAACTTTGTAATAAATTAATCTCCCAAAGAAAAGCTGTTGAGTTAGCTGAAATAGCATTGAAAAATGCTGAAGCAGCAGAAAGACATCTATCTGAAGAGGTTATACCTACTAAGATGCAAGAGGCAGGAATATCATCACTTACTTTAACTGATGGTTCTTCTGTCGAAGTATCTCCTTACTACTACGCAAAAATTTCTGAAGACAAGAAAGCGGATGCTTTTGATTGGCTAAGAAAAAACAATTTTGCGGATCTGATCAAAAACAATTTGACAGTTACATTTAGTAAGGGTGAAGATTCAAGTGCGGTTCAATTAAAAACTGAACTTGAAAAAAAAGGTCTTGTCGTGGATCAAAAAGAAGATATACACTGGCAAACTCTTAGAGGCTTTGTTAAAGAACAAGTCGAAAAGGGAAATGCAATACCAAGTGATTTATTCGGTTTGTATGTAGCGAACAGGACAAAAATAAAAACTAACAACTAAAAACTAACAACTATGAACGTAAAAGCACAAGCACAAACAGTAGTTAAAAAAACTGCTGCACCTGCTCCAATAGATTTATCTAATCTAGAAAAATTTGCTGGGGCTGGGGCGGAAAACATTACATCTAAAGATGTATCTCTTCCGTTCTTAAAGATCATCACAAATACATCTGCCTATGTAACACCAGGCGATGCTAAATTTGTTGATGCTGCAAGACCTGGAATGGTAATTAATACCGTTCTAAATAAACTGTATGATGGTAAAACTGGATTCTTAGCGATTCCATGTTTTTACAAATTCGAATATGTGGAATGGGCAGAAAGAGGTTCTAAAGATTCTTTAGCACCGATTGCTTCTTATCCTGCTGATTCGGATATCATGACAAAAACTACAAAAGGTGATGATAGAAAAGATAGATTACCAAATGGTAATTATATTGAACCTACTCATTATCATTTTATCCTAAGTGTAGGAGAGGATGAACAACCAGCAGAAACTGCTGTAATAGTTATGAAGTCCACACAGGCTAAGAAGTCTAAGAAGTGGAACTCCATGATGTTGTCTCAAAGAAGAAAAGGTGAGAAGGGTTTCTTCCAACCACCAACATGGTCTCAAATTTATAGATTGAGAACTGTCCTAGAAAAAAATAATTTAGGAAGTTGGTACGGGTGGGAAGTTGATCATGTGAAAGATATACCTAATGCAAATCTTATGAAAGCTGCACAAAGTTTTTATGATACTTGCAGAAAAGGTATGGCTAAAGTTAACCTATCTCAAGACGAAACTACAGAAACAGAAAAATCTCCATTCTAGTTTATTATGAATTCAATAGAATTTTTTAGTAAACTATTTGAAGGTTTAGATTCTGCTTACGGAACCTACGAGCTCAATGGAGCTCGTAGGACCGATGGTAAAGCGGAGGGAAAAGCTTTTACAAAGAAAGGTAAAGTCACTTTAGATTTATTTCAAAAACATTTAAAAGGTGAATTAAGTTTAGGAATAGTTCCAATTAAGAACGATAACAAATGCAAATGGGGATGCATTGATGTAGATAAGTATAAAGAATTTAACACTGTTGATTTAATTAAAAAAATTAGAAATTTAAAACTACCATTGTTTCCATACAGATCTAAATCTGGTGGAGTTCATTTATTTTTACATATAGATGGTTATGTGTCTGCTTCTGACATGATTGATAAACTTGCTGAGATAGCAAGTGTGCTTGGTCTAGGAGACTGTGAGATATTTCCAAAGCAAAGAACAATTAATGTAGAGTTAGGAACAATAGGTAATTGGTTAAACTTACCATACTACAATTCTGAATTTACAACACGACATGCAATAAACGACACCGGCCACTCGATACCTATTGAACAATTAGAAGCAGCGGTAAAACCTTTTTTAATTAAGCCAGAAGATTTTTATAATATTAAAATTGAAGTATCTAAAACAGGGGAAGATTTATTTAATGAATATCCTCCATGTGTTCAATCCTTTATGACAATTAAAATGGAAAAGGAGAGTGGAAGAAATGATGCATTGTTTAATGTGGGAGTTTGTTTAATTAAGAAATTAGGAAAAGATGGTGCATGGGAAGATGAATTACATTCTGCAAATAAAAAATGGGGGGATACAGCATTAGATTCAAAAGAAGTAAAAGGAACTGTTATTCATAGTTTAAATAAAGAAAAAGAATATAATTATAAATGTAATACTCCTGCAGCTAAAAAATTTTGTAATAAAGAACTTTGTTTAAGACGTAAATTTGGAATAGGTAAAAACAATTATAGTTTTGATGTAGATAGTTTTCAAAAGATAAATACTAAACCACCTAAATATATTTTAACAATAGATAAGAAAGCAGTTAGATTATCTGGCCAACATTTAAATCAACAACAATTATTAAAAACAGAATTGTTTGATCAAGCAGATATTGTTTGGAGAACAATGGAGAAAGAACATTTTCATATGTGGTTAAATCATCTTAAGTCTATTCAAACAAATGTAGAGGGCTATGACTTCTCTGGTGATGAAAAAGATGAATTTAATTATTTATTTAGAGCATTTATAGATGATAATCAGCCTGCAGATCATATTACTCAAACACAAGCAGATTATATTTATGAAGAAGATGGATGTTTATTTTTTAGATCAGAGGTATTTAAAAAGTTTTTAAAGAAAGAAGGACATAACCTTAAAGCATCAGAGGTTAAAGAATTATTAATAGACAATGGTGCTGAATATATAAGAGGACACAAAGAATACAAAGCTAGACTTTGGAAAATAGTTAAACCTAAACATGAAGATGTAAAAGATAAAAATGTCAAATTCAACAAACAGTTACCGTCATTCGATCCAGATACGAAATAGAACTGTTAAAATATTTGGACCACCTGGTACTGGTAAAACTACTACATTAATAAAATTAGTAGAAAAATATTTAAGACTTGGTGTAGAGCCATGGCAAATGGCTTATGTGTCTTTTACAAACAAAGCTGTGGACGAAGCTGTAAGCAGAGTAATTAAAAAATTTGTTAACAATGGTAAAAATATTTACAAACCACAAGACTTTAAAAATTTTAGAACCATTCATAGTTTTTGTAAGAATCAATTAAGAGGAGTTACAGTATTAGATGCAAAGACTGATATGCTTGATTTTCATACAAGCTTTGGAACTATTAGTGCAAAGTTTACAGAGGAAGATGCAAACATAAAAGTATTTAATAATTGGTGTTTAAGAATTTATGATAAAGCAAGGAATATGATGGTAGATCCTGCTGATGTTTATAAAGCTGAAACAATTAAACGAGCAAGGTATTCACAGTTTAAAGACATTGTAAGAAATTACGAAGAATTTAAAAAGAATTATAAAATAGATTTTACTGATATGATTTCTAAATTTATAAATGAGGTAGATCCTCCTCACTTTAAAGTATTTATAGTAGATGAAGCTCAAGATTTAACTCCATTACAATGGAAGTTTGTAGATAAAATAGCTAAGAATGCTGACAAAATTTATATTGCAGGGGATGATGATCAAGCAATTTATGAATGGAATGGAGCTAAAGTTAATTGTTTTTTAAATTTTCCAGGTAGAAATGTTATTTTAAAACAGTCTCATAGGTTGAACAAAGACATACATGAATTCTCTAAATTACTACTTCAAATGGTTAAAAATAGGCAAGAAAAGGAGTTTACTTCTAATCCATTGCCTGGATTGATACGGGCATACAAAAGATTTAATGAACTTCCTATTGAACAAATGGAAGGTTCTTGGCTTATTTTGGGAAGAATTGGTTCTATTGTAAAAGAATTAAAAGAATATGCTAAAGATTTAGGTTTATATTTCCAAGATATGAAAGGGAATAAGTCTTTTAGTCTTAGTAAATGGAACGCAATATTATATTGGAATAGGCTTAGACAAGGCAATAGCCTCATTAAAGAAGAAGTTGGCGTTTTATATGACTTTATAGTAGAAGTTAAACGTGGTTGGCGTGAAATTGATACAAAAGGCTGGAATTCCATACATCCTAACGAACCTTTGACACTTGCATTTTTGCAACAAAGATGTGGCTTAGAAACAACAGGAGGAGAATGGCATGAAGTTTTAAACCGTAAGTTTACAGTTAAGGATTATGAATACTTTAATATTTTATTAAATAAAAATATTAATGTTGATCAAAAAGCGAATATCATTATAGATACAATTCACTCTGTAAAAGGAGGAGAAGCAGATCATGTAGCTGTTTATGAAAAATCAAACTGGCCTGCAAACTTTAACACTAAAAATAGTAAAGACAAAGAAGAAGAAATAAGAGTATGGTACACAGGAATAACAAGAGCAAAAAAATCTTTGCATTTACTTTCAACAACTCATGAGTATTACTTTCCTTTATGCAAGTTTTACTCTATGTATATGAAACAACAAAATAAAACAAATGACAAATAAAACTTTTTTTAGACAAGTTGGTGGTAAACATTATAAGACTATGAAGATACAGCCATCAGTATTCATAAATGAAAATAACATTCCATTCGCAGAAGGTAATGCAATTAAATATATTTGTAGACACAGATTAAAAGGTAAAAAAGAAGATGTGTTAAAAGCAATTCATTATTTAGAAATGATATTGGAAAGAGATTATAAGTGACTACTCAATTAACTTTTACAACTACAGAAAGCGATTGGATTCCACCAGCGGAGTATCCAGATTTAACTAATAGATCTGTTATTGCATTTGATTTAGAAACTAGAGATCCTAATATTAAAACTAAAGGACCAGGCTGGGCAACTAAAGACGGAGAGATTGTAGGCATTGCTGTAGCTGCTGATGGCTTCAAAGGTTATTTTCCAATTGGACATGAAGCAGGAGGAAACATGGACAGAGCCATGACTATGAAATGGTTTAAAAAAATTATGGAATCGCCTGCAGATAAAATTTGTCATAATGCTTCTTACGATATTGGTTGGTGTAAAGCCGAAGGAATAAAAGTAAATGGAAAAGTAATTGATACTATGATTGCAGGAGCTGTCATTGATGAAAACAGAAGAGGTTATTCTTTAAATGCATTATCAGCAACTTACTTAAAAGAAATTAAATCTGAAATTAAATTAAAAGAGAAAGCTGAAGAATGGGGACTAGATGCTAAAGCAGATTTATGGAAACTTCCATCTTCATTTGTTGGAGAGTATGCAGAACAGGATGCAGAGTTAACTTTAAAACTTTGGCGACACTTTGAAGTTCTTATTAAGAAAGAAAATTTAAGTTCTATATTTGAATTAGAAACAAACTTATTACCAATTTTAATTGAGATGCGTGAGCATGGAATTAGAATGGACATAGAAAAAGCACAAAAATTAAAGAAAGATTTTGTCAATGAAGAAAAGAAAAAACTCAATGAAATCAAGAGGTTATCTGGAATTGATGTAGAATTATGGGCTGCAGCGTCCGTTGCCAAAGCTTTTGATGCATTAAAAATACCTTATGACAGAACAGAAAAAACACAAGCTCCAAGTTTTACTACAAACTGGTTGGTTAACTGTACTCATCCACTTGCTAAATTAATTAGAGAAGCAAGAGAGATGAATAAATTTCATTCTACTTTTATTGATTCTATTTTTAGATTTGAACACAAAGGAAGAATACATGCAGAGATCAATCAATTAAAATCTGATTCTGGTGGTACAGCAACTGGAAGATTAAGTATGTCTAATCCAAACTTACAACAAGTTCCTGCTCGTAATAAAGAATTTGGAAAACAAATTAGAAGTTTATTCTTACCTGATGAAGGATGTCAGTGGGGTTCTTTTGACTATTCACAACAAGAACCAAGACTGGTTGTACATTATGCATCTTTGGTAGATTCTGGTTTTGAGGGTTCTTATGAATTAATTAAAGCTTATGAAAAGGGAGACGCAGACTTCCACCAAGTAGTTGCTGATATGGCGGGTATTCCTAGATCACAAGCGAAGACAATTAATCTTGGATTATTTTATGGAATGGGTGCAGCTAAACTTTCTAGAGAATTAGGTATTGATACTGAAAGTGCTAAATCATTGTTAGCTGCTTATAATAATAAAGTTCCATTTGTAAAACAATTAGCTAATCGTTGTATGGATGTGGCAGATAAAAAAGGTTGTGTAGTAACTATTCGTGGAAGACATTGTAATTTTAATATGTGGGAACCTAAAACTTTTGGTATACATACTGCGATGACGAGAGAAGAAGCTGAATCTAAATATGAACGTAGTCAAATTAAACGTGCAGGGACCTATAAAGCATTAAATAGACTTATCCAGGGTTCAGCTGCAGATCAAACTAAACAAGCGATTATTGACTGTTATAACAACGGCCACAGGCCACTACTACAAATACATGATGAGTTGTGTTTTAATATTAAGAACGAAGAAGATACTAAAATAATTAAAGAAAAGATGGAGCATTGTTTAGATGATGTACCCATGAAAGTTCCTTCTAAAGTTGATATTGCTTTAGGAGATAACTGGGGAGATGCTACATGATGAAGAAAAAATGGACTATGAAAGATAGAAAAAAAGAATCTAGAAAGTTATTTGATGTAGGTACTCTTGCCATTGGTATCTGTCCTCATTGTAAAGAAACTTGTAGTTTTATTCCAACTGAAAAACCAAAATTATATACTTGTGCAAATTGTTTTAAAGATGTTGCACAACATGTGAATGGAAAAATCCATTGGTGTACTGTTGCTGAAATGGATGAAATTCAAAAAAGAGAAGTCAAAAAGATCCTTACCTAAAAATTACAATTTTTAGGATATACAAAAACAAATTTAAGAAGCGATACTAAAACCTTCTAATATCTCTTCTCTTGCCACCATGTTTTGAATCTCTCTTATGCTGAGTCTAACTTTTTTTAACTCAAGATCGATCCACTTCATGTCTGGCGTCTCTCCGCTATTCTCCAGAAACAACTGATTCCACTTGGACTCCAAGTGCATCTTTCTGGAAAGGAGAGATTGCAACTGATGTGTCACCACTCTCTATTTCCTCATAGGTTACCAAGACTACGTCCTTACTGTAAAAAGTCTCTTTTTGAGGTTTTACATCTCCGGACTTAATCTTGTTTAAGAAATCAACAAACGCATCATCCTTTGTTGGACCGCTGCAAGTACCATTTAAGTATATACCGTTTATCCTTGCTTGGATGCGATATGATTTCATAGGACAATTTTATGTTAAAAAGCCTTATAAGTCAACACAACTAAAAGGTTAAAAAATAACTATTGACCTTTCCCTATTAAATCATATATTCATGGGATATGAAAAGTAGAAGCTTTGTCTTTATGACATTTGTATCTCAGGTAGATGATATTCTAACTAAGGTACATGCTAAAACAGTAAAAGGAATTCCTATTACATCTATACATGATGAATGGAATGATGCCAGAGAGCGGCTAATGGCAGTTAAAGTATCAAATAGACATTTTGATACTTATCCAATTACTTGGACTATGGCCGATCAACTAATTCTAGATGAATTAGCATCTAGAGAAAATGCGTGTGAAGAACACAGACAACTTAAAAAAGGATTACATTAATGGATTCAATTGCAATTTTATCAATTGTTTTATTTGTAGTTTTGTTTCCTAAATTTTGTATATTGCTTTTAGGAATGTTGTTTGGTTTTTTATTATTTTAACTTAAAGGAGTAAACATGGACATAACTAAATGGAAAAGTGTTGCGGTGAGAATAGAAGCTCATCAATTATTACTTGCACTTTGCGACGAAGAAGACAGAAACCCAGCGAGAATGATTAAACGTTTAATCGATAAAAAGATTGAACATGAAGCCAAAGAGAGAGGTATCAGTTTTGAGAAATATAAAAAACAACTCTTAGACAAGGTATCCTCTAATGGTAAACAAAAATAAAATACATACTCTTCTTTATTTTAATTTTGATCAAAGAAAACTTTGTGTTCCTGGAATATATTTTTTATTTAATGAAGGAAAAATAATTTATATTGGAATAAGTAAAATTCCTATAATTAGAATTTTAGATCATTATTATTCATTAAATAATCCTACTAAAGGACTTGGTCCTTGTTTTGATCAATTTAGAGTTATAACTTTAAAAAAAATTTATAAAGATGAACGTATCTTACAACACTATGAAAAAAGATGGATTAGAAAATTTAATCCTGAAAAAAATTTTAATACTAAACATTTGTATTATAATCTTTCAATTAAAGATATTAAGTATTTTATAAATGTTTATAATGAATATTTTAAAGGTCATATGCCATGGAATAGATACATTAATGATGAAGTGCTTAAAAAAACTGAATACTATAAACGACAAACAAAAATACTTAGAGATAAAAAATGAAAACAAATTTGCTTAAAAAAGAACAAATGAAAAATTTTGTTAAATGGGCTAAGTCAACGAATCCTTATGATCGAGGTAGTAGTACCAGCGAGTTTATGAAGTTTGTACATAGACATATGGTAGAACAAGATAGGGATAGATGGTTTTCTAAGCGAATACAAATGCGAAGAAAACTATTTACTAAAATAAGAAATGGTTTAGAAGATTATGATAATTTTATTTTATCTAGAGATAGAAATCATTATGTAAATCGTTTAAATGACTATATTAAATCTAGATATGAAAGGAACTTAAATGTTTAAACAATGTCCGTTATGTAAAGGAAACCACTTTGAAAGAGTGGGTTTATTTGGTGACCAATTTATATTGTGTCGCTTATGCTGTGGTAAAGATCATGTGAATGTGGTTATGGGTGAAAAGAAACCTAACACAGAACACAGGCCACTGGATACTAAATCATTTGGGAGTAGAACATGAATAAATTTAATGACTATTGGTTATTATTTGTTATCTGCAGTTGGTTAATATTAATAGTTTTAATAATCTTATCGAAATGAAAAGAAAAATATCTGGATACTACGGTTATTGGTGCCCTATAAAAAATAAACGTGTTTTTAAAACTTTATATGAAAAAAAGAACTAAACTAGATAGAGATTATTTAGTTAAAACATTTGACATACTTGCTAAAAAATTAACTGATGAAGAATTTGCATTAGTTTGTGGAACTGTAAATATGTTATTTGTGGGCCATAAATTTGGTTTAGAGCCAGATGGTTTTGACCTAATTAACATTGGTTTAGAATCAAAAAAGAACTACAAAAAAACTTTAAATACCTCTAGACAGGGCAATATAATTAAGCTAAAACCAGAATTATCAAGGTAAGTTTTCCCTCACTTTGTACTTATCTTGATATCCTTTCTATAAGTTAGTGGTTCGCTCCTTCATCAGAGGGGCGAACCTTAAAATCATTCTATTGACTTTACTCTTAAAAACACCTATGCGTCGCATTATGGAGCTACATGAACTATTCAGAGAAAGTATTAAAAGTATTAGGTATGGAATTAGCAGCAGAATTATTAAAGGTAGAGATTCCTGCTGAACAACGTCTTTGGCGAGCAGTTATAAGTCTTGCTTTTGAAGATGTGTTAAACAATAGTAATTCTAAAACAGAAGCTGTGCTAAAGGCCAATGCACACGATTGGATTGTAAATAATTCAAAAGACTTTGAAAATGTGTGTTTTAATGCAGGTTTTGACCCAGAATTTGTAAGAAATAGGTATCTAGAAGCACTAGAGAAGAATGTGGTAAAGTTTACAACTAGACAAAACAATTGGATCGAGTATAGTAGAAGCTACGAAAAACTTAGAAACGAGAGGAAGTCTAATGAGCGAGAAAAAATTAAAAAACGAATCAATAAGATTCGCCTTAAACTGTTTAATAACAGCAAATAATCACTAATCTAACTATTTTATATCTATGCTTCGTAAAATAAAGCATTTAGAACGCATTTTGCGTTGCAAAACTACACTGATAGTAATATCTTTTGTATTTTTTGTATTATTGGCAATTTATGGGTTTATTAAAAAAGAACCCGCCTTTCGATATAAAACTAATACGGAATTTATATATTCTCTTAACAAGTGTATTGACCATATAAACCGTTCCCTCCCTTACAATCAACAAATTCCAACTAAATTAATACAAACACAAGCGGCACTAGAATCTAACTATGGTCGCAGTCGGTTTGCGATTGAGGGAAACAATTTAATGGGTATATATCAATTTAAAAACCTTCATACTGGCATGATACCTGCCAAGAACCCAAATGCACCCTTTAGAGTGGCTAAATTTGATTCTAAATGTGGTTCTGTAAGATACTATGTGGAACTACTAAACACTAAAGACGCCTACTTGGCATTTAGAAATGAAAGAAGATACCAGATAGAACACAATATGAACGATGTATATAGGTATTTTAATAAGTTTGGAAAGTATTCAACTAACCCAGATTATCCTGTTTTATTAATAAAAACACAAAAAGAACTCGTTGCATTAGGTTTCTAATAAGATATTTTTACCTAATGACCCTCTATACCATCCAAAAAGTACCTGACACTCCTGACACTAGACCTATTTTTAGTACTAAGACATTGATATATATAACTAATTCAATGTCACAAAACATCAAAATATGTGACATAGACCTGACACTCCTGACACTAACAAGAATTTACTAAAGGAATAGCTACCTTTTATATCTTTGTTGTAGTAAAAAGGTTAAAATATCTTATATGGCTGGAAAATCAAATACACTGAAGACAGTAACTGACCTAACTGCAAAACAGAGAAAGTTTGTAGAGATTTATGCAACTAACTATGGAAACATAACTAAAACAGAAGCTGCGAGACAAGCAGGTTATGTTGCGAAAGACCCACACACTATTGCAGCCAAATTAACAAATCCAAATCTTAATCCTCATGTTGTGCGATATTTAGAAAAAAGATTATCTCAAGAATTAGCGTTCATAGAAAAAAATAAACTACGATCATATAAATCTTTTGAAGATTTAAAAAAGAAAGCAATTGAAAAAAATCAATTGGCAACAGCAGTCAATGCAGAATATCGTATTGGACAAATGGCAGGATTTTACGTTAACAAGAGTGAAGTAACCGTAAATGGATTGGAGGGTATGTCTCGTGAACAGCTTGAAAAAAGACTATCTGAACTCGAAAAGAAGATTGGTGAAGCCAAGACAATTATCGATATCAGAGCAGACGAAGCTGAAACAATTACTGAAAAGTAATAGGTTTTCTGATTTTGTTACTGCGTTAAATATGGTTCACAATCCAGAACTAATCGATATATCAATGGGGAAAGTAAATGTCGTTACCAAAAAAGATTAAGGTTGGATACATAGATTTGGACATTATTGTTGTACCAAAAAACACAAAGTTTTCAAAAGATAATTACGGAGAATACGATTCTAAAAGCAATTCCATTCGTTTGGCAGAAGGTCAAAGAAAGATTGAGGAGCTGTCCTCGTTGTTGCATGAGATTTTACATGCAATATGTTGGCAATCAAGTCTCAGCACTGAAGGTGGAATTTTAGAAAAAAATAAGCTAGAAGAGGTTGTTGTTAACTCAATTGCTAATAATTTGACACAAGTTTTTAAGGAAAATCCTGCCTTGCTGTCTTACATAAAGGAGTCGGTAAATGGCACTAAAAAAACGAGAGTCAAAGCTATTTCAAAGAATAAAAAACAATATAAAAAATATTGATTTTACTAGGATAGAATCAACTACGATACAAGGAATTCCTGATGTAAATGGCTGTGGAAATGGTGTCGAATTTTGGTTGGAACTTAAATCAACTCCTGACAATATTCCAGTACTGTCCAAGTTTCAAATCGCTTGGTGTTTCAAAAGAACACAACATGGTGGCAGAGTTTTTATTCTGCATGAGGCCCTCTCGCAGAGACAACTTAAACTGTATCGGGTGTCCTGTGTAGACTATAAAAACATACTTCATCTTTGCTACTCGCTACCGAACCCTGTCCCTCGTTCTCGTTGGGCAGATCTCGCAGATCAATTGCTCGGTGTCCATTAGCCATCCTGGATCCCGCAGCGTCTTCCTTCAGCTCACCAGTTCTCGTTTCTCGTTCTCGCAGTGGCATTTTTCATTTGTACTTTAAGCATGGATCAGGCACCTTCCTCC
>JAAOEI010000580.1_pt1 | contig 13955 bp, 24 predicted proteins | sample 7059261 | NCBI WGS metagenome assembly JAAOEI01 (sample SAMN14008812, study PRJNA610033) | viral metagenome | isolation source: viral particles filtered from seawater | place: China: Hangzhou Bay, Yangshan Deep Water Harbour | collected 2017-10-31
CTGGGATGAACAGGCCACGGATCAGCTTCTTAATCTCTGGGTCACGCGCTGGGATCTGCTGGAGGTTGGGGTTCGAGGACGAAAACCGCCCCGTCACCGTACCACCGTCATCGGATCGTAGCTGGTGAAATTCACAGTGGATACGTCCCTTGTGCTCGTGCCTCAGTATCGTGTCGATAAACGTACTGTCCGCCTTGTCAAACTCCCGCAGCTTTACAATCATCTGCGCCACAGGATGCGCGTGTAAAGACAGATACTGTTTAGTAAACGACGGTGCACCCGCCTCGGTCTTGGGGTAGCTTAAACCCAGTTCCTCGAACACCGCAGCCACAGACGCAGCGGCCCACGGCTCGATCTTCACCCCTGTCTGGCGATGGATCTCGGTCCGTAGTTCTTGGCCCTTGGACTTGAGATACTTCTTGGCGTTTTCTGCCTTGTCCAGATCGACGCGCACACCAAGCTGGCGCATGTCGCACATCATCGGGATCAGGCTCGTCTCTAGGTTCCAGATGTTCCAGAGGTCCTGCTTTTCCAATTCGATCTTGAGCCGCTCCCACAGGCGCAGCGTCATACCTGCATCCTGTTCTGCATAACGCCCTACAAACTCTGGCGGCAGCTTGTACATCTCGGCCTTTGGATCTAGCCCCCACTCGGCAGCAGCCACCCGCAGTAGTTTCTCGTCCTTGCGTTCATCAAGATAGCTCTGACCAAGACTGTTTAAGCTGTAAGAGTACCTGTTCTCGTCCACAACAGCCCCTGTAATCATCGTATCGATGATCCGGCCCTGCACTTCTACGCCCTCGGCTCGTAGCCACCCCAGATCGTAGGTGGCGTTGTGCATGATCTTATCGATATGCGGTGTCGCCATCTGTTTCTTGAGCCACTTGAGCGCAATCCTTGCATCCATGTTATGACCGTTGGCGTGACGGACCGGAAAGTACCCTTCCCAGTCCCCCGCAGCCACGGCAATGCCTACGATGTAGCCATCGTTCCGCGCCCATCCTGGCCCCAGCGTGGTCAGGTTCGGGTCGCACGTCTCAAGGTCCACGGCTATCTGCTTGTGATGCGTCAGGTCAGGAAACTCAGGCGGGATGTTCCATGTCAGTTCCTTGGGCTGATTCATCTGAGCGGCAATGACACTGTCCTTTTGAAATAGTTCACCCTGCTTTTTCATTCTTCTTTCCCATAAATAAATCTAACCGCTTTTGGATCTCACTCTCTCGGTCGTGGAACTCAGCACCCAGTGCGCTGTACCCACACTTGTCGATCCATGAATCGTTTTTGGTAATATCGTTAAGCAAACGCGCAGTCTTTACCCAGTCCATCATCAGCGCAACATGCTGCGGGGTGATGTAGCCATGGTGCATCTGCGCCTCTTTGATGATAATGTTCCAGCCATCCGCAATACGCATGAAGTTGTCGTAAGCATCGCCATAGTCCTTGGCTCTGTCTCCGTTGATGTATTCTTTAGCTTTATCTAAGACCTGATTTCTTTTCATATGTCATACCTGTAGTGTTTGTCTGTCTCAATTAAGTATAGGTTTTTCTTTGCGCGTGTTACCGCAACATAGAACACCCTATGCTCGTCTTCGGGATGCTTGCCGTCCACGCAGCTTTTGGTAGATCCCAAATATACTGCCACGTTATCGTCTTCCCCACCCTTCATTGCATGGATGGTCGAGATCTTGATCCGTGGTTCTTCGTATATGTTTTCGCCACGTCGCTCCAACTGTCGGACGTAGATCTTTTCTTGCTCTGACATTCTAACCACATCCATCGGATGCGTGTCGATAGGCGCAAGTAACCCGAACTCTTTTACGAGAGAAGAGTATGATAGTAGTTCCTCTGGATTTGCAGCATCCAAAAGTTTGGACGCGCCACGCTGCACAATGCCAAAGTCTTTTCCCTTGGGCACCGCTTCGTAGAACTTGCGAACCCGCCCTACACCAATGCTCTTGCCCTCTTGCAAATCAGCCCACGTTGCCATGGCCTCGGTCTTCTTGCGGCTGATCGATGGATTGCCACGCCGACTGTAGAAGTATCCCATCTCTTCTAACTCGTCCGCGATGTCCCCGACGTAGCCGTTAATCCGAGCCATGATGGTCCACGAACCTTGCTCCAAAGGCAAATACCCTATATGCCCCACAGAGGTCACAGAACCCTCGTCTAAACGCGGAAAGAACTGTTTCTCAAGACGGTCAGGGATGCGACTAGAGATGCCCATAGCAAGTCTCCAGACGCTGTGTGGTAAGCGGAAAGACTGATGCAGTACCTCAATGCTCTTCGCGCTTTCCTTGAACCGCTCGATGTCTACAGAGGTCCAGCGGTGGATGGCTTGGTCGTCATCCCCAGCGATCAAAACCTCCTCGGCATTCCGCGCCATCTTCTCGACCATGGTCCATTGCAGAGGCGTCAAGTCCTGTGCTTCGTCCACAATCAAAAGGTCCAGATACGGAGGCTCAACGAGGTCGATGTACTTGGCAATCATGTCCGTGAAATCGTACTTGTTTGTCTTGGACTTGTACTCCTCTAGCTGCGCCTTGACCTGCACCAGCTTGGAGAAATCCAAAGAGTAATCCTCTTCGTAATTGTATTCGTATTCCAGATCCTTCTCACGATAGATCGACCGCATGATAACTTGTAGATACTTGGACCCCGAACCTTTGACCGATGGAATAATGATCCCGTCTTCTACCGAGGCACTGTCCGCATTCTGAAACAGTAGGCCCAAAATTTCCCCAAGTTTTTTGTAGTCCTCACTGTCCATGACATCCCCGTTCTGCAAGCCCAGACCATGGTAGCCCGTGGCGTGGAGAGTGCGAAAGTGTGGGAAGTCATTGCGTGTCAGGTTGAACTTGGCACAAGCACGATCAACAAACTCTCCAATCGCCTTGGTCGTAAACGAAACCACGCCTATGCGTGAAGGATGGACGCCCTGTTCCAGTTTGGCTTGCACCCGCTCGATGAGCGTGTACGTCTTGCCACAACCTGGGGGACCCAAGATAAGCGTAGCATTAGGTATCACGACGTTCCTCCAACCATTGCTTGATCTCGTCCCGATCCCAGCGGCTGGCCGACCGACGCGCATCCCCATTGCCCAGCTTGTATGGCTTTGGAAACTCGCCCTCTCCGACCCACTTGTAGATGGCAGATTCAGATACGCCGAGCCACTCCGCTACGTCCTTTGCCTTCATCATTTTAGAATGGGATGTCATTACTTATCTCCTCTACTGGAAGATCCACTTCCATGGTTTCAAAAGAAGGTATCCACCATACTCGGATCGTGGACCGTCCCCCATCGGCTTTGTTTATTGCCTTGTGACCGTGACACTTCTTGTCATGGTTCATCTCTTTTAAGATCTCTTGGATCTGCGCACGAGTAAACGCTTTGAACCTTTGAGCCGATAGGAAATCCATCAAGCCCGACATGGTAAAGGACGTGTATCCTTGGTTATCGGTCCATGGCTTGCCGCTCAACAATTCCTCTGGGTGCATCGCTCGGATCTTACTTGTGCAGTACCGCTTCAAGAGTTCTTTGAACTCCCCTGTCAGTGTCAGTTCTTCTGGCACATCTTGCACCGTGGCCTCGGTCATTAACTTTCGTAACTGGTTCTGCCACATCTTTGGTTTTAAGATCGGAGGAGCAACTTGAATTTGCTCCATGCAAGCCCGTTGGAACAGTGTCTGGTTCTGTAGCTGCTCAGTGTTCAACTGCACCCGCTTTCCTGACACCGTCAGAAAGTACAAGCGCGGCTCAGAGAGTTGGATCAACAGACCACTCAGATCAACAGCGACGTAGTCCGCATCTCCGACCCCGTACCTGCGGCTTATGCACTTCTCCTTGTCGCAGTAACTCTTGAACGGTTCCTGAGTACAGGTGTAGGCGTAATCCTTTTTGTTCAAACTATTCTGAAGAGTAACCACTTCCTTGGCTGGTAGAGGCGGATCGAATAGTTGCTGGTTCATGACCTCGGTTTCTCGTGCCCAATTGTCATCATGTTTATAACGACAGTATACGCCAATATTGAACAGCTTCTTGTTTCGATCCTCGGTATTCCGGCCCTCTGAAAACATCGCTTCCAAGCAGGGAGGTCCATCGGTAAACCACTTGCGTGGGCGCTTGCCCTTGATCTTTTCCAGATCCCCAAGCGTAACCTTCTTGGCGTCGATCATATCCAAGAACTCTTCAAGTTCGACCGCTGCGACCCCCTCGTTAAAGCAGTACCGCTGCGGTAACTCTGCATCGTAATACGGCAGATTGATAAAGTTCCCTACATCCCCACGGTCAGAGAGGATGGTGTCTTGCTTTGGAAAGACCTCGCACCCACTGTACCCCATGGATACAGACATCTCGGTGAGGTACTCTCGCACCACGCTGGCTGGTTCGTAATCTTTCAAAAATAAATACAAGTGCGCCCCGCCCGATTTAGAGCGGCAATGTAATAACGGAAGTTCTAACTTTTGAATACGAGCTTGGAGGTTGTTGTGATCGAGATCATAGATGTCGATGTCCAACGCGCCCCATCTGCATTCGTTACTATCGTTAATAGGGATGGCCCCAATACCCTGCTTGCCGTCGATATGCCCTTGCATAATTTCTTCTGTCAACGGTTCGCGCACGATCTGGCTAAACCCTTCCGCTTTACCGTTGCGGTTCGTTTTGCCAACCGTAGTTGTACCGTGTGCAACCTTCGATCCCTCGAAAGCTGCAAGCATTCTCTGTGCTAGTGACATGCTTGGCTCCTGTTGAGGTTAAAAGGGGCAGAGCAATGTGTCCCGATACTCTGCCCCCAAGACTGCTTAGAATGGGATGTCTTCACCCATACCAGAACCGTGCGCGTGTTCCGGATCTTTAGCAGCCTTAACCTCACCAGCCGCTACGCTTTCGCGGAACGCCTTGGCCTCTAATAATAGATCACGGCTGGAAACCAACCCGACCTTTTCAATTTGGTAGTTGGACCAATCACCACGGTCATTGCTTTCCTCGGTGGTGGTCAGCTTCCACATCGTCGCATACACAGGTGGCGTAATCATTTGTCCCGACTTGGGATGCTTGACCTTCTGCATTGCGATTTGTGTTTTCCAGCGGCGGCTTACTTTAAGCTGCGTAGATTTCATGTCGATAACGACAGGCTGGAAAGATCCATCCTCGTCTACCAATAGGCAGTAGTGCTGGTCAGACTTAACCAGTTCGTTGCCCGTAGGTAGGATCTCTTTGGCCCCGTCACGCGAGGTGCGTGTGAGGATCGGATCGTTGGCAGGGATCTCGCCGCGGAAACCACCGCCTTGCTCACGAGGAATAAACTCCAAGTACTTGGTGGTCTGGAAGCATGGGATCACAACAACGCCATCTTCCCCTGCCCAATGCTGGTTGGTTACAGTATTGAACATGTCCCCAGACGCAGCGCCCTCGATATACTCAGGCTTCTTTTTGTTAAGCTGCGGAGACAATGCTTGCAGTACACGAACGAACGGGATCTGCATCTCCGAACTGTCGAATGCTGCGCCGTCACCCGCGAACTCAAAGATGTCGTCCATGACGTCTGTGCTTAACTCTGCATTTTTCTTTTTTGCCACTGCTGTACTCATTGTATTTTCCCCGTGTATCGTTTTTTGTGGTCTGACTTGGCGTCATAATGATGGCTGCTTAGGAGGGTCTTCATAATATAGATGTGTTCCCGCACGAATTGTTTTCCCTCAGACAACACCTCGTATATTTTCTTCTGATCCTCTGACAGATCTGCAAGAAGTTCGTGATACTCTTGCTCCTCATCTTCGATCTGTTTCTCAATCAGACGATCCTCCATCTGATCTTCGAAATCCCAAAGTCCTTCTTTCTTTTCCATCACGCTTTCCTCCGAATTTCTGCTGCGTTGGCAATGAATGCCCCGAACATATCGAGGTCAATAGGTTTACCGTCCGTCACGCGCTCCTTAACAAACGCCTTGAGTGTAGACGGATGAACGTGGGTCTTGGTCCTTGGATCAAATCCACGATCACGCAGGATACCAACAACGTCCCCCGCAATGTTGTCTTCGCCTTTACCAAACGAACAGGTCACATCATTCTTGATGATGTCATCCAGATTGTTATCGCGTAGCCATGCAAAGGCTTCTGCCTGACGATCTTTGGGGATCGACGCGTGTATAATCATCTTGCGTGATACAGTAAGCCCGTCCACATCAAGACGCTCAACACCCATCTCGTCCATCAACGCTGGAATGTTTTCCACCGATAGCTTGTGCTTCTCTTGCTTCAAAACTTTTAGGTGGTTCTCCGCTTCCTCGATCTGTTGCTCGACGTTGCGGAGTGCTCGGACCAAGGAGCTTAGTTGCTTCCCAGTTCCTGTATCGACACTGGCGAGTGCTTCGCTCTCGTCGAATATGTCTTCAAATATGTCACTCATAAGTTCCATCCTCTTCAGGTTAAGTTCGGTTGACAAAGGATTTCGTCATCCGTAAGGTGGACTCTAGTGGAGGTATATGATGACTGTCAAGTACAATTTTAAATTAAAACCGTTTGACCACCAATTTGCTGCGCTACGCAACGGTATGCAACGCAAAGAATTTGGTTACTTTATGGAGATGGGGACAGGTAAGTCCAAAGTTTTGATCGACAACATGGGAATGTTGTACCTCAATGGACAGATTGACTTCGCTTTGGTCCTCGCACCAAAGGGCGTCTATCGCAACTGGGTAACCAAAGAAATCCCAGAACACATGTCCGACGATGTACCGCACCGTGTGATACGATGGATCGCTTCGCCAAACAAAAAACAGCAAGAAGAAATGCGCTCGGTCAAAGATAAGTTCGATGGCCTGACCATCTTCGTCATGAACATCGAAGCGTTCTCAACACTCAAAGGACAAAAGGCAGGGGATTGGATGGCTCGTGCGCTTGGGCCGAACGGCCTGATCGCCGTTGACGAATCAACCACCATCAAAAACCATAAGGCCAAGCGCACCAAATCATTACTAAAGATCGCACAGGGGTTCAAGTACAGAAGACTGTTGACAGGCTCTCCAATTACAAAAAGTCCGCTCGACATCTTTTCACAAACCGAGTTCCTTAGACCAGGCTTGCTAGGATACGATAGCTTCTATGCCTTCCAGGGGCGGTACGCCGTCCTGCAACGTCGGACCATGGGCGCACACTCTTTCCAACAGGTCCTCGGCTACCGGAACTTGGATGAACTAACACGCAACATCGACACGTTCTCCTATCGAGTTCTCAAGAAGGACTGCCTCGATCTCCCCGACAAGATCTACACCGCTCGATACGTCACACTTACCGACGAGCAAATAGATATGTACAACGCTCTGAAGAACGAGGCGATGATCTGGTTCGAAGATGGTGAACTTGTCTCGGCCCCCGCCGTCATCACGCAGATGCTCCGCATCCAACAGGTACTCTCAGGCCACCTCAAGACAGATGATGGTGAGATGCGATACTTCAAGTCTAACCGCATGGATGCACTGAAAGAGATTATGGATGAGCACGATGGCAAAGCAATAATCTGGTCCCGCTTCCGCCATGACATCGTAGAGATAACCAAGATGCTAAACAAAGAGTACGGCGAAGGATGCGCTGCCGCATACTACGGCGATACCACAGACGACCAACGCAATCGTATCGTCCAAGATTTCCAGAGAGATACTAAGCTGAAATATTTCGTAGGAAATCCCGCTACCGCTGGGTACGGTCTGACTTTGACTGAGGCGAACCTTGTGGTGTACTATGCCAATGACTTTAACTTGGAGACGCGCATCCAATCAGAAGATCGGGCGCACCGTATTGGACAAAAGAACAACGTAACTTATATCGATCTCATATCCGAGGGCACCATCGACGAGAAGATCGTTGAAGCCCTCCGAGCCAAAATTGATATAGGCGCAAAGGTACTGGGAGAACAGGCAAGAGAATGGCTGACTTTGACCCCAAAAAAATAATCAAGATAATGGAAGAACGCGCAACAGGCTACGCTTCCCGCGATACCGCAGCAAAAGAACTCATGAAAATGACAGGACTAAGCTACGATGTCGCCAAAGCGTTCTGCTCCAACCTCAAACCCAGAGGCTCCGCAGGTATAGCCGAAGTCCGTGGATACAAAAAAGGCGAGTTCCCAAAGAAAAAACCCCGCTAAAAAGCGGGGCAGTTCAACCTTGAGGCAGTAGACGGAGCTAGTCTACGCTTTTACTGTAACAGAAGTTTCCTGATCTGCATACTCTTTTCTGATTATAACCGAAAGTTGTCGGGTCATGGACCTTTGCTCCTGTTCCGCTAACTCCCGCAAACGGTCGTGATCCTCCGGCAACAAAGCCACATTACAGAACTTGCGTGTGTCAGGCTTCTTTGTTGTTTTCTTAGCCATTGCTTACTCCTTTGATGTTGCCTGCTTATACACTACTTGAACGGTTCATTCAACACGTAGGCAACGACAGGGACAAACATGTCTGGATTGTTTTTTAAAACCTTCTCCACAACCTTTTCACTCAGGTCTATACCCTCCGCGATTTCGTCAAGAAGGTGAACCCCTATGTCATCCCAGTCCCGCATGTAATCCACAATGGCTTCGGGAATTGCGTTGTCCACCACATGCTTCAAGTCCAAGTCCTGCGGCCCCACGTCCGTAGGCTCGACACGCATCGCTCTCCACGGGATCTGCGCCCGTTTGTCTGGGTAATTAGGCAGCAAGAACGCATCGTAAATGTCCCCAACTTGTACGTTCATCGCATCAACCAGCCGTTTGTTCATGAATACCTGCTCTCCTTGTGGAGTGATTGCGAACCCGCTACCAGTATCCGTCAAGTATTCAACAAGTACCTGCTGGCGGCGGGTTCTGCTGATATCAAAAACGTGGCTCATATATTTCTCCTTGCTCATGTTTGTTTCTGTAGTAGTTGAGTTGTCGTACCAAGTCCTCGATCCTCGGATCCCTGTGGTCCTCCCAAGAAATGTCGTCAATCTTGGCTTGCAGCCCTTTGATTATGTCACTTATCAGGTCTAGGTTTTTCATCTCTGGGTAGCCCATAGTTTTTTACCATCTTCTCTACTTCAGATTGCGCGATTTCAAGTGAAGCTGCAATATCTGGTATGCCCATGTTAAACTTCAAAAGATTATTAACCGTGCGGCCCAACGGATTAAGGGGTCGGTCCTCCGGTCTAACAACCTTCTTCCGATCCTCTGATGGCTTCAACAATACCCTTGGGTTAATCGCCGCATCCACCTTACATTGTGCTTGCCACGCCAACCGATACGCCTCTTCGTAGCGAATACGATCCGTCTCGCTTTTCATATCCGTATCCCTGCCTTCCGCAAATCAACAACAAACTTCTTGAGTTCCTGTTGCGCTCTCCACAAATCCTGCTGAACATTCGGATGGCTATCCGTGCGCCCCACTTCCCCTAAAAGCCTGTCAACCTGCTGCTTTAAAAAACGATACTCAGATTGTTGCGCAGGGTTCAAGGCCTCGTCACCCATCAACAACCTCCCACACGTTCTCGGACCCCGAATCAACGCCCGTGTCACGTATCAACCCCTCCTTGTGCAGCGCAGATAAGTTCACCCGCACAAGGTTCAAACCAAGCCCCAGACGATCCGATAACTGACGGGCAGTCCCCTGACCTCGGCCCAACTCCGCAAGGATCTGCTCCTTCCGAGTAAGTACCTTGTTACTCTTACGCTTGCTCGTTAGCCTTTTCCAAAAATCTTTTATCATTCGTTCCTCCTATCTTTGGTGCATGATAACTCTTCTTAACCCCATACGCAGGATGCCCAGACCAAAAGCCCTCAATCCATTTGTACGGCTGACCGTCCTTGCGTATCACAACATCGTCCCAGTGATCGTGAGCCTTGCGCCAATGACCACGCGTGTAGTGCAGCGGCATACGCCACCCGCCCCTGTCGCTATCGTCCTTGGCCTTGACAGGCTCAGTAATGTTCCACTGGATCTTGTGCCACGCATCCGTCGATATCCCGTGACCGCGGTGCATACGCCTCTTTAGCTGCCTCGTACCCGTTTTACCTCGGACCACGAACCTTGGTTGATTGATTAAAGAAAACAGCATCGCAGTGTGCAGTATCAAAGAAAGCGCCATGTTTTGCGCTTCAACGTCCTGCGGCACACGAGGCGCAAAACCAAACCAACCATCGTCAGGGTCGTCAGGCGGATCAAGCCGAAAGTATCCCATCGGAAAAGGCATTTTTTCCATATCGGTTGGGATATATATTACGCTAACCTTGCTGTTCCCATCCTGTATGGTCAACACCGCCGTGACCTCTGACCTTTCACTAGGAGTATATAAAAAACAAGTCTTAGAAGGCGGACGACAATCAGGCGACAAGACTATATCCGTCACTTTCATGTCGTAGTATTGCTCTTTCATATCCTCCGCAAAAAGACATAACTCCTCGTCAATCTCGTAGTAATCTGCGTTCCGTAAACCCGCCCATGCCCCCTCCAAAATAAGTCTTTGATTAGGGTCGTATGCGTTCGTCTCTCTGTTGAGTATAATTTCTTTCTCGTACAAAGGAATAAGTTCCTGCGCCACCTCTACGATATTTCTCATGACGAACAGTCCTCACAGTATTCCGCATCATGACCCATCCCCAACGTCACACAAGAACCGCATTCACACAACCGCTCAACCTTCCCGTCACCGCTACACGTTTCACAAACCTCTCGAACCTCCTCCAAGTATCCAACGTCACGCGAAAAACTCTGAGGCCGGATGATCTCAAAATAACTGTAACCATCACCATCGCAATCCGCACAACGGTCCATGATCGGCGTCTCTTGCAACTCAATCAAATGATCTTTCATCTTACCCATCACGCATCCTCCACTCTGACGTACACCGCCTCTCGAACCATCTTTAAGTTGTGCCCATTGGGAAGGTTGGCCCACCACTTCGGTGTCGCTGTACCGCCATACATTTCATCGCCGTACTTCCAGTCCCGCTTCTTCCCCTTCTGTGTCATGTATTCATACGCAACAATGATATCGGGCATCGGACCCTTGGACCTTAAATACTCTTCTTCTGTGAGTACAATTTTGTTACCCATCGTTACATGAACATGAACGTCAATGCGTTCAGGCTCATCTTCTTTAAGTTCACCAAAGAAAATTTCGTAAGGCACACCGAAGTAATCAGAGATTTTTTTTACTTTGTCAGCGGGTACGTTTTTCACAATGCCTCTTTCATACTTAGAATAAAGAGATTGATGTAAGTTTACAGCGTGACACAATTGCATTTGCGTCACACCTTTTTCTTCGCGGATCTTTTTTAAGATCTTTCCATTAAAGCCCATCAATCCATCCTCGTAACTAAATGCGGTTTGCCTTCACCATCAGGGATCGCAACAATCCCATAAGGAAACTGATACAGAGTACCCAACGGCGTCTCCATCGACAAAATATGCGGCAGATCATCGTCGTCAGGATAACGATACACACCATCCTCAACCGTACCACCCATCGAACGCAGATCCCCAAACCCATACCGCTCCGCAAGATGATCGATCAAACTACCCTCCTCAAACTCCGCAACCCAATAAGGAATAAACCCTCCCCACTGAACCAAAAAATCCTTGTCATACTGAGGCCATGCCTCCACGTTTACTTTAACTTCCATCACACTTCCTCCTCTTCAAACTCTGGCTCCCAACTGTCGTTCACGCCATCCACATAACGGCCCTCGAACATCATGCCCTCGTCCTGATAATCAGCGTCAACGCTAACCCCCATCGAATGCAACTTGTCCCACACAGGAACAGGCGGACCCCACGCCGTCCAACAGTTGAAACTAAACGAGGCGTTCATGCTCTCAGGCGCAACGTCCTCTTCATCATCATGAAACGTCAACGGCTGCGTGATCTCAACGTCCACAACATCCCACTTCGTGCCCCAGTTCTCAACACGCCAGTCATACCAACCCGAAACCTCATACCCATGCAGCTTGGTCTTAGGCGCAAGCCATTGCTCAAAGGGCATGGGCACAACCAACTGACAGAACTGTGGGTTCAAGGCCCGACCCCCATTGTGAGGATTATAACCGTTCTCGGTCAGCGCGTTGTAGATTTCCTTGACCAAAAACCGCGGTCCATAAATATGTACTTGCTGATCACAATGATTAGGCATCTTGAACCTCCAATGTCGTGAACTCGGCTAAACCTTCGCGCCAATCTGTTTCATCATAATCGTCCCACTCAGGGTTGCGGCCCTCGTTGATATATTCAAGGATCATGGGAAGGGTCATGCGATACTCACTCCCATCCTCGACATCTACAAGAGTGTAAACTTTACTCATCACGCGTCCTCCTCTACATAATGATCCGCAAGCTCGTGGTAATCGATCTCACCCAAAGCGCAGTTTAACAGATCCACAACGAAACCGTTAAAGTTCCGCGCACCTCGGTCCAATGCACCATCAACCATATCTTCCACAAGCATCTCAATGTAATCAGCAGTGATCTCGTTCCCCGCTTCTTGGTCCATGGTCAGCATGTCGCCAAGCCATAGGTTCACGAGCCACGTTTCTTTGTTCTTCCAACCATTATAAGCCATGATATTCTCCGTAGTTAGTAGTTGTTGAATAGTTGTAGAGTATCAGCAATTAAACAGGACGTCAAACAAATAGTTTACGAAATTTCCTATATAAGTGTTTTTTCCAGATAAATTTAAAATGCCCTGAATTATTTTTTTTCCGCTGTAAACAGCGTAAACAATGTAAACACTATATATATATCAAGGGGTTGCGAGATCCGAAAATGTAAACATTTTTTTGAAAATCGTAAACACCGTAAACAATTTACCTATCTATGGTTGTATCTGATGGGGTGCTACTCAACCCGACCCTATTTTTGAGGCATTTTGAGGGTGTTTTTGTTTACTGTTTTTGGCCTGTGTTTACACCTGTTTTTGCTTGTATACGCTTGTTACAACGCATTACTTGTTGTACGTTTGTTGTCAGCTATGGGAGATTTCGATGGCATCAATTAAGAAAAAGATTGAAGAAGAACACGGGCGGCAGCTAACAAATCGGCAGATGACCTTTGCAAGACACATCGTCGAAGGCATCTATTCCAACGCTGAGTGCGCTCGTAAGGCTGGGTATGCGCCCGACAGTGCGTATGTGAGAGCGTCCTCAATGCTGAACGGCAAAGATTACCCGCATGTCTTGGAGTATATACAGGAACTTCGAGAGGAGCGGGAGCGGCGTTACGGTGTGACGCAGATCGGTCAGCTTGAGCGGTTGCACAAGCTATCTCTGGGCGCGGAGGAGGCTGGGCAATTCTCGGCAGCAATCAACGCAGAGAAGATACGATCCGCACTAGGTGGCCTGACCATCGATAGACGGGAAACTATAAATACTATAGATCAGCTTTCGAGAGACGAGATCACAGCGCGGTTGGCATCCCTACAGAAGCAATATCCACAGGCGTTCCAGATTGAGGCAGATTACAAGGATATAACCCCAGATGAGCAAGGGACCAGAGGCGAACTTTTGGAACTCGATACGGCAGAACCTCCCGAAAAAATGGTTCGCAACGCGGATTGAAAACAAGCACGGAGGCGGCGTTCCTGATGTTCACATCGTGGCGGACGGCGTTCCGTTCTGGTTAGAGTTGAAAGTCAGCAACAGTAATGCCGTAAAAGTGTCACCTCATCAGATCGCGTGGCACATGGCATATTATGCGAGAGGTGGAGCAAGTTTTTTCTTGGTAAAGGTCCCCTCTCAGGGGTTGATATATTCATTTGGCGGGGACAAAGGGCCTGATTTACGGGAAAGGGGCATCATCGGGACCGAGGGCCAAGGTTTTCGGACTGTGGGCGAGGTGTTTGAGGCCCTGCGGCCCCACGCGGCCCGTATTTTGGGCATCGATCCGTAGGCCCTGCGGCCCCGCGCCGCGGTTCAAGCCCTGCGGCCCCACGCGTCGTTTTTCCCCCCGCGAG
>JAAOEI010000581.1_pt1 | contig 13945 bp, 13 predicted proteins | sample 7059261 | NCBI WGS metagenome assembly JAAOEI01 (sample SAMN14008812, study PRJNA610033) | viral metagenome | isolation source: viral particles filtered from seawater | place: China: Hangzhou Bay, Yangshan Deep Water Harbour | collected 2017-10-31
TCGTTGCCGAACCGCGCCTGGTCGGCGTTCTGGCCGTACCTCTGGCCCTGCGCCTGTAGGCCGTATTGCGCCGCCGAGAGCATGGCATCGTTGCCGAATGCACCAGACTGGAGGAGCTGGCCAAACTGCTGCTGTTGCGCCTGATTGGCGGCTGAGTTGCGCGCCGCTGCCTGCCCGAACTCCTGCCCTTGGGCCTGCAATCCATATTGCGCCGCCGCGAGGCTGTTCCCGGTGTCCATTCCCGCCTTGGAGAAAGCATCCGACATGGATCGGCCCGTGGCGTCATTGGCGAACCCGCCTTGCGCCTGCGTTTCCCCGACCATCTGGCCGCGATTGGCCAGCGACAGGCCGGACAGGGTGCTTTGCGTGTTGAGGCCGGTGTTCGCCGCCGCCGCCTGCGCCTGGATATAGGCTGCATCCCGGTTCTTGTCGATCTGCGCGATCTGGAACCTGGCCGCCTCGCTGTCCATGGGTATGCCCTGGTCGGCGAGCTGCTGGATCAGCCGGGTCCGCTCCGTGGAATAGGCTTCGTCAATGTTGGCCTTCTGCGCGCCGAACGCCGTGTTGACCGACGAATTGTAATCGGCGGACACATTGCCGGAACCGTACAGCGCGGGCGCGCCGGAGAAGTCCAGGCCACGCTGGTACGACTGCAACGATGGCGAATTGCCGCTCAGATCGACGCCGCGCTGGATTTGCCCGGTCGCGCCGATCTCCCCGGAAATAGGCCCGGCATTGCCAAGCGATGTTTGCAGTCCCACGCCGGACTGGATCGGCCCGGCGTCGTTGATGCCGGTTCTCAGCCCCACGCCGGACTGGATCGGCCCGGCGTCGTTGATGCCGGTTCTCAGCCCCACGCCGGACTGGATCGGCCCGGCGTCGTTGATGCCGCGATTGATCGCACCCGCATTGCCAAGCGATGTTTGCAGTCCCACGCCAGACTGGATCGGCCCGGACGGGGAAGCCGTGCCGCGAATGGAGCCTTGCTCGCCAAGCCCGCCCTGAATAGCCCCCTGCTGGCCGATACCCCCCTGATACTGCCCGCCATAGACGTTCATCGGGTCCGGGACCGCCCCGGAACCGAACACGGCCGCAAACGGGTTGCCGGTGTTCCCAAGCCCGGTTTGCACCGGCCCGGCATTCGGCGCCGACGACACCGGCACACTGGACGCAGGCAGGTTCCGCAGCGCCGCATCCGCGTAGGGCGTGGCCCCGTAGGCCGGCAACCTGGAAGTATCGAACGGCTTGCCGATGGTGCCGGCCACGCGGTTGATCGCGCCCTGGGTCGCTTTGTTGCCCGCCGTCTGGGTGTTCAGGCTGCTGTCTATTGCGCCCTGAAGCTGCGGCGTGGCGGTCTGGTTCACCGTCCACTGCCCGGTCGTCGGGTCTTTGGTCCAGTTCACCGCCCCGTAGGGGTTGGTTTCATTGTAGCGGTTGATGTTCGCAGCCGCATTCGCTGCGTCCATGTTGTACTGGAATTGCTTATCGGCGACTTGCGTAGACACCTTAGTCGCTTTTTTGAGCGGCTTTTCACTAGCAAGAGCGCCGATACCACTGCCAACCATGCCACCGATTAGTTTTGCCATTACATCCACCTGCATTCTGATCTGATCATGCCAAACAGCATGGCATCGGTTCCCGATGGGTATCCGTGCCGCATAGTTCCTTCATGCCTGAAACCCAAACGCTTCAGCATGTCAATGCAACCTTCGTTGTATGGTTGTGTCACAGCGCCTATCCGGCTGACATTCAGGTTTTCAAAGGCAAAGCCGAAGAATACTTTTAGTGTGCGCCGATGTGCCCACCGCCGCCCCTCTGCGGCGATGTCCATTTCAATGGAATGAGGACCCATCGGACCGATCAGCCAATGGGTATAAACCACTCCGGCGATGGGTTTTCTGTTCTCCATCAAGCCGATTGCTATGCAATCTCCGTATTCGCACGGTTCCGGCAATCGCTCTGATACCCAATCCGCTACGGAATGATCGAACACGAACTCAAGCAGGGCCGCCAGCCTCGTAGAATATATCCATCCCGACATACCGCATGTTCGGTTGATCGGTCTGGGTCCCCGACCCGAGCAAGGCAAACTTGACGCTGAAGTAGTTGCCAAGCGAACCCGACGCTTCCGGCTGGGTGATGACGTTAAGCCCCTGGTCGCTCTGCGTCATGGTCGCCGACCAATACCCGCCCAGCCGGTTGTTGAGGATGCTGTGGACGTTGTCGTTGAAGTCGGGATCGAGCGTCAAAGTATAATCAACCGTGACGTTGGCGCCGAATTGCGGAATGACCCGCTTGACCAGCTTCTTGCGCCCCGGCGCGCCAAGGGTGTTGTATGCCTGTTTGATGTACGACGACACCCACGACACGAGAACATCCGGCCCGGCGCCGGCCTCCCCCTCGTACACGGCAGTCGTGTAGCCCAGCATCAGCCGCGATTGCCACACCGCCGCATGACGGAATGCCATGGTCCACCGGCACCATGCCCCGGTGGTCGTGTTCATCACCGCCTGATGCCCGGTCTGGGATGTCACGTTGTTCGGGCAGTTGAATATCAGCATGTTCTTGAACACGACACCGGACCATCCGGCGAAGTCCGTGGCCGCCGCCGCGACCAGATCGCGCCAACCCGACCCGATGGCGGCAGTAAAGTCAGCCCGGCCCCGGAATATCCCGCCCTCGGCGAACAGCCCGGCCATGGATACGACGCCGTACTTGGTCATGATCAACAAATCGCCGCCGAACTTGACCGCGCAGCGCCGTCCGGTCGGAAGCGGTATCTCATAAATGCCCACCAGCGCCCAATTCGCCGTATCGCCCGGATTGCTGCCCTGATAGACCACCGCCTCGCCATTGGACGTGATGGCAACGAACAGGTCATCGACGCCCGCGCCGCCGTCCACGGTCCATGTCGCCGTGCAAAGCAGGTAGCCGCCGCGCTTGGCGATGTATTGCAGGTCGTAGGATGTATATGCGCCGGCATAGGCGTCCGTCGCCGAATACCAGAACTTCAGCGAGTTGTACTCGACCAGATAGGTCCGGTTCTTGTGCAGGTTGACGTGCGTCATCGCCGTCGATGTGGCACCGGTAATGACGGTGGCCGTCAGCGTCGTTCCATCCCAATCCTGAATGCCGGTGGCGTTGTCATCGAATGCCATCACAAGCCGCTGGTTGACGTTGACCGCCGTGGCCTCCGCGCTGCCCAGCCCGGTGGAGGCGGCCGGCAGCGCGCCGGCAACGATGCTGCCATAGAACCGGCCCGTCGTGGTGATGCCCACCAGCGTCGTGGCGGTGTTGCCCTTGGAGAACTCGAACAGCGAATGGAAGTTGCCGTTCGCCGAGCCGGTGGAAAAGGCGGTGAAGCCGGATCGCCGCCTCAGATAACTTTCCTCGGGGAAGATGTTTTCCATCGCCACCGCGTAGAGCGGCCCCATGTTCGACAGGTTGTCCCGCGTGTTCCATCCCATGGTCGGCGCGGGAAGGTGGTAATGCGACAGATTCGCCCGCTTGCCGGCCCCTTGCGCCGGATACCTCAAAACGACCTCGTGACGGTGTTGGCGACGATCATGCCGGACTGGCGCGGCCAGCGGTTCATTGCCAACACCGGCTTGGACCCGTCCATGTTCATCAGCAACGCTACCCGCGCCTCATAACTGGCGAACGCCTCGGCATAGTCGAGCCCCTGCGCCGCCAGGAACCGCCAGTACAGGCCCAGTTCCATCGTATGCTCGTCCAGCACGCCGGTATCGGTGTCCGCCGCCCACGCCGCCTGTCCGGTGCCGCCCGACGACTGGCACCAGTTGACCGAGATATACTCGAACACCAAGCTGTCGCTCACGGTCGGCGCGGGCGTGATGTACAGCTTCCCGCCGTAGACCCGGAAATGCGGATAGGGATTGGTGACGCCATGGCCCTTCAGCGCCGCCCAATCCTGCCGCGACACCGGCCCGATAATCTGTTGGTCAGTGGTTTCATTCCATAGCGTCATCATGCCGATGAACTGCAACGAAATGTCCGCCGCGATGGACACCAGCGTCCCTTGATCCTCTGCCGCCAACGCCGCCTGGGTTTCCCGCTTCTGCAACGCCGTCCACGGATGCCGAAGCGCCAGTTCCTTGCCTTCCACCTGCGCCAGCGCGACAAACTGTTTGCTGGTCGGCGATGTGTTGGCGGTAGGGTTGGAGATGACCTCAACCCCGGCGCGCTTCTGGACGTTGTTGATCAGCGTGAGGAAGCTCATGCGGCTTTACCGCGCTTGCGGGTGAGGTTGTCCAACTCACGGCGCATTTCATCGAGCTGATCGGTCAGCGAGGCAATAAGCCCGTCCTGATCCGATGCCATCTTCTTGAGCGCGGTGATCTCCTCGGCCGCTTTGCCAGGGCCGCTCGCCGCCTTGAGGTAGTTCCGCGCCAGTTCCCGCAAGGTCAGCAGGCCGGTTTCCTTCTGGCACTGTGCGTCGGTCATGCCCGACAGGTCTTCCACCGTGCGGATGTTGAGGTTGTACAGGTCGTGCATCTGGGCGGGCGTGCACCCGGTCCAGTTCTTGAGCGGCGTGCCGTCCAGCGGGTCTTCCTGCCCGGCCCGCCACCGTTCGTAGCCCTCGCGGATGTGATCCCACAACACCGGGTCGCGCTTGAACAGTCCATCGGCGCGGAACGATGTTTCCGTCGAGCGGTCTCCCTTCGAGCAGACCACGACGTAATCCACGTCCTTCATGATCGTCCGGCCGGCGTCCCGGCTGGCCTCGTCGTCGCGGACCTGGCGCTTCTCGAACTTGATCAGCGCGTCGATCTCGCGGGGTTTGCCGTATTCGTCCATTATGCCATGAACCTCCAGTTGAGGACCACCGTGCCGGCGAGCAACGCAGCCGCGTCACCCGATGCAGCCCAGCCGTCCGCGACGTTGAAATAAACCGTGTGAGCGCCCGCCGCGGCAATCACCAGCGGCACGTTCGCGGTGGGGATCGCGGTCTTGACCGCAGCCGTCCCGGTGCAGTTGGTGAAGGTCTGGCCGGTGATGATGTTCTCGAATGTGGCCGTGCCGTCGAGCGTGGCGACGACACCGGAACCGATCACCGTGCCAAGCCCGCCATCAGGCGTGTCGGCGTTGATGTTGCCCTGCGTCTGGGTGATGCCCATCGACATGTAGGCGCTCTCGATGATGATCTCGCCCGCCGGGAATGTGTAGAGCAGTTTGCCGACCGCGAGGTTAGCGCCACCCGCAATCGCCGGGAGCGTGGTCGAGACCGTCAGGATGGTGGTGTGGTTGTAGGCGTCGCCAACCTCGACCGCCGTGGTGCCGGTGTTGGCCGTGCCAACATTGGTGGCCGTTCTGGTGGTGTTGACCGTCACATGCCGGAACGCGGTGATATCCTTGTTGGCATCAACTACCACCGCCTTGGATGCCGTGACCGTGCCCGCCGTGACGCCAGCGTTGACGTTCAGTTCCGCCGTGGTCGCCGTCAGCGCGGTGCTATCGAAGAATTCGCCGTTGTTGGTGAACGGCCGGTCAACCTCGAAATCAGCCAACCCGCCCGATACAGCCGATGCGCCACGCGCACCCTGCACCAGATCGCCGACCACGACCGCGTCATCTACCGAACCGGCGGTTGCCGTCGCATAAACGTCGGCGTTGTCGAGGAAGCCTGTCAGCGCCTTGCCGACTGCCTTTCCCTTGGTCTGATACCAGCCGTAGGTTCCGGCCACCGTCGCCGCCATGGCGACCGCGACACGCCCGACCGCATCGGCGGCCAGCAGCGCGGTAGACCAGTCGTCCTCCAGAAACGTCACCCACGACCCTACGGCGGTGGACGCGACACCCTGGAGATAGATGAACTCCCCGACGCCATAAGTCGGGTCATGCGCGATCACGGTTGTCCCGAGCGGATGCCGCTGCGTGGTCGTGACGACGTTAATCGGCTGGGAACCCGCCCCCAGCGCGGCGTTGGAAATAACGTAGGCCATGCGGAAGCTCCCGAATGGGGTTGGGGAGGGCCGAAGCCCTCCCCGTCCCGTTAGTCGTTGGTCGTGATGTCGTCGGTATAGGGCCGGCTGATCTCAAACTCAGCCAGTCCGGTCGAAGGGGTGTCAACCGCCGATGCGCCCTTGGCCAGATGGACCATATCGCCATCGACGACGGCGTCGTCCACCGAACCATCGGTCGCCGTGGCCCAGACCAGGGCATTGTCAACGTAACCCGTGAGGGCCTTGCCGACTGCCTTGCCGCTGATCTGATACCAGCCGTATTGGCTGGCCACGTTGGCCGACATGGCGATGCCAACCGGGCCGATGGCGTTCGCCACCAGCAAGGTCGTGCCGCCATTGTCCAGGTTGTAGGTAACCCACGAGCCCACCGCCGTGCTGGCAACGCCCAGCAGGTAGATGAACTCGCCGGCGCCGTAGGTCGGATCGGTCGCGGTGACGATCGTACCCAGCGGATGGCGCTGGGTCGTGTCGGTCGTGGCGATCGGCTGGTGTCCGGCAAGGCCGGAGGTGCGGATGGTGTAAGCCATGGTTCAGCCCTCCAGCATCACGCCCTGACGGGCGCGGTTCGAGCAAACGAGATTGCCCTGCCAGAACATCAGCTTGACCATCGCGTCCTGCTGAAGCGGAACACGCTCGTCCATCGGCGTCCAGTTGGCGTCCTTGTGCACGCAGAGCTTGAGGTACTGCGTGTTGAGGAAGAACATCCGGTTGGCCGGGATGCCGCTCTCAGACGTGTCGTGGAACACGTCCACGCCCTTGAACTTCAGCGTATCGAAGCCGGTATCGCCGGCCTCGGTATCACCGAAGCGCTGGAGTTCCGCCAGGCTGGACCAGTACAGGTTGAACAGCTCGGTCGAGCTGACGATGATGTCGGGCTTGTCCTGCCCGCGCACCACCTGCACCCACAGGTCCATCATGTCCTTGCGGATCGTGGTCGCCGCCACGGTGCCGGCGCACTGCTGGTACTTGTTCTTCCAGAACGTGTAGGTTCCCGAGACGATGCCGCCGACCGTGCCGGTGCCGTCGTCCTGGACGATGTTCTGGATGCCGCCGATCTGGTTCGACAGGGAGCCCGCCGAATACAGGTCGGACGACAGCGAATTCGCCGCCGTGCGCTTCGCATTGGTGACGCGGGATTCGATCAGGTTGATGATCTGCTCCCGGCCCGAATTCTGGCGCATTTCCAGACCCGAGATGACCACGGCGATGCTGGCCTGTTTCCAGTCGTACTTGGCCGCCGACAGAACTTCGGACGAGCCGATGTTCAGGGTGTCGAGACCCGAGTACCGCTGGAAGGTCGAATTCGCTGAGTAGTCCAGCGGTTCGACCAGCTCGTAACCGCCGCCGACTTCGCGGATGCGGCCGCCCTTGTTCATCTTCCAGTACAGGGCGTTGTGGTAGCTGATGTTGTCGGCGAACGACTTCTGGTGGTTCCGAAGCGTGGTGCTCACGACTTCGGTGAAGGTTGAGTTAGCGGTCGTCATGTGACGCTCTCCTTAAAAGTTGGGAAGAGCTACGCGCGAACGGCGTCCAGCGCCTCGGCGATGGTGTCCCGCAGGTTCGACGGAGACGCATTGCCCCCGGACCCGGCGCCTCTCGACGTCAGGTTGGGAACAGGCTTGCGCTGGGGAGCGGCTGGCGCCGGGGCAGCAAGCCCCAATGCCCGCGTGGCGCGTTCGTAGGCGGTGTCGAGCGTGAGTTGCTCGTCGATCTCCATCAGCTTGCCCATGTGTACCTGGACATTGCGGTCGGCGAAATGTGGCCACTTCACCGTTCCGTCCGGGTTTTTCTGCCCGGCCCACTGGTTGATCGTGTCGCGGATGTGATCCGCTTCCGCCCGAACCTTCGCCTCTTCTTCCTGGCGTATCCGGTTCTGAAACTGCTGGACCGTCTCGTTGAGACGCTGATAGCCCTGCCGTAGCTCGATGATCGCCGGGTCGGCATATTCGTCGTGGCCCGACGGCTTGATCTCTCCAGGGTCGATCCCATACGTCTCAACGATCCACCGGACATAGGCCCTCGGGTCTCGCTGCGCCCAGTCCGCCAGCCGGAGCACATTGGTGATCATCTGCTCGGGTGGGAGACCAGTCGCCTCGATCAGACCCCGGTGCTCGTCCAGAGCGGGTTTGAGCGCGGCATGGAACCGTTCGACCTCGGATATGTTCTGCATCGCGCGGGTGAAAGCGCCTTCCCTCTCCTGTTCACGGCGGGCAATGGTGGCCTGCACTTCAGGTGGGAGGGTGGCGAAAACCGCCGCGTCTTCCTTCGGCCAGGACGCTGGGACGGAAACCGTCTGCGCCGGGTCGGCGGATGGGGTGATGGGCTGCTGCCCGGTCTGCTCGACCGCCGGCGCTGCCTCCTTGGGCGCAAACCGCCCGTGTTCGTCTCTGGCGCGGCCGTCAGTGGCTTCCGCCCCCGCCGCGATTTCGCCGATGCCCTGCCCGATGTCCTGATCGGCCGCGTCGAGCGCGGCGCCGATCTCGTCATGCAGGCTCAGTTCCACTTTTTCTTCGGCCATGATCCTCAGTCCTTGTTCAGGTGTTGCCGGGCAGGATGGGTGTAGCGGTGCTTGGGCATCTCGCTAGGGTCGATCTCCCGGACGTTGTGCTTTTTCATGTGTTCGCGCCGCTGCGCCTTGCCCTCGATCCATGTGTCGTCAATCGGGCTCACCACGCCGGGCGTGTCGCGCAGCACCAGCGGCATGGACGGCGGGCCGTTCGGGTCGTAATCGTCGTGGTCGATGATCTTGCCGTTGCGGCGGATGCGGTAAGTCACTGCATGGTCCCCGTCATCGGGCGCGACCCGACCGGGCGGCCCTTGTCGTAAATGATCTCCTTGGGCATCATCACCGCCTGGGCCAACTGCTGCTGCCCCTGCGCGATCTGCTGGAGGATGGCGCCCATTGCCTGCATGAACTGCTGCATCTGCGCCGCCATCGCCTCCTGGTTCGCCTGCATCACGGCCTCCATGTGCTTCATGTCTTCCTCCAGCATGTCGGGCGCGAAGTCGGGATTGCTGCCCAGCGTGTCTCTGCGGCCAAGCTCGTGGGTGCGCTTGGCATGGGCGAACTTCTGGCCCTCCAGTTCCCGGCTCTTCTCGCTGTTCTCGCGCTCGAAATTCAGTCGCTCGCCGTCCATCATCCGCTGGTGATTGATCCCCTCGGCGTCGATGTTGAACCGGGCGTCCTCGCGCTGCTGCGCCTTCGCCGCCGTCTGGGCGTCCAGCATCAACCGCTGCTGTTCGATCTGCACCTTCTGGCCCTCGATCCCCAGCTTGCCGGTGATCTCCTTGTCCTTCAGCGCCAGTTCCTGCTTTTTCGCCTCGGCCTCGATCTGTTCCTTGCTCGGACCCTGCGGCGGCGGCTGCTGGCCCATCTTGTCCAGCGCGTCTTCTACCGCCCGGCCCATGTCGAATTTCTGCGTGAAGCCCTTGACCACTTCCACCGCCACCTCGCGGGGCAGCGCGCCGGTCTGCACCAGCGGCATGATCGCCGACATGAACGAACCCATGCCCTGAGCGAACTGCGCCGCGCGTTCCTGCTCGAACATCACGTCCGGGGCAATGGTCGAATCCGTCTCGATGTCGATCACGCACGACATGGCCAGGTCGTCGCGCAGCAGTTGCATGACCGCCGCCATTTCCTGCGGCGGCATCATCATCCCGGTCATCTTCATCAGCGTGTCGGGCTCGAACAGCTTGCCCACCACCTCGGCACCCAGCCGCACGGCGTCCCGGCAAAGCCGCTGCACTTCCTTCTGCCGGTCGCCGATCCGCTGCCCGCCATAGCTGGCCTTGATCTGCTGCGCCGATGCCGTCTCGTTCGGGTCGCTCACGCCCCGAAGAATGTCGGAAATGCCGGTTATCTCGTAGATGGTCTGAATGATCTGGGCCTGGCGCCCGGTCATGATCTGCAACACCGCCGCCAGCGTCTCGATGGGCCACATCCACACCAGCTTGGACAGGTCGCCACCCTGCATAACCAGCGCCTCGACGTTCTCCAGCGGGATAAGCGTATTTTCTTCCGACTGTAGAATGTTGCCGAAATCCGCGCTCATCTTGCCGGCATAGCCACCGCGCGCCTTGATCGCATCGGCCAGCGCCTCGGTCCGCTCCGTCACCATCTCCAGTTCGTCGGCGTGGCGCTTGTACAGCATGTACTCAGGCTTCGGCAGTAGCGTGTTGGCCGACCGGATCGACATGAGCGGGCGCGGGCACGGGAAAAACCCGTCGAGCGACAGCGGATCGTCCGCGTTTTCCTCCAGCACCACCTCATTGCCGCCGTCGATGGCGACGAACGTGGTGGTCCGCGTCGGCTGATCCCATATTTCCCAGATCGTGACCCGTTGCTCAGGCTCCTGTTCGTCGCCGCTTACCTTCTCTTCCTCGGGGATGCTGTCCGGCTTGATGCCCTTGGCTTCCGGGAATGCCTCCTGGGCATCCTTCACCAACGGCCGGTGCCGGAAGGCAACCCACGTCACCTCTTCCCAATGCCTGGCCTTGGAATGGCAGAAATCCTCCCACGGCACGAAGGCCCAGCACATTTTCTGAGGCTCGGGCTCATACTTGACACGGATCGTGCCCCGGCCCGCCAGGACATAGTCGGTGATCGCGCCAAACATGGCCCCGTCGAAATCATAGGCGTCGAGCGAATAGGACGTGGCGCGCTCCAATATCCGCGCCGCCGCCTTCACAACCGGCTGGTTCAGGTCAGGCCAACGCGACCTTATGTCCGGGATCGGCGTCCGGGCGTACAGCGCCGGCCGCAGCGTCTCGGTGTTGGAATACAGGATGTTGTAGGCGATGTTCGCATCCCGCTCGGATGTCGCTCCGTCGCCGCGATACCGCTTCTCCGTGTCACGCGCCGACTTGCGCCACGCCTTCTCCCGCTTCAGGGCCGCGTTGATCTGCTTTTTCCAGCCGTAGGCCGACCGGGCGGGCGCGTTCTCTTCCATCACCTGGCCTGGCCGAAGGTGGCGTAGAGCTTGAGCGTGTTGGCCGTGCCGATTACCGCGATGTGCGTCACGTTCGGCCCAATATCGATGTCCTGCTCGCTGTTCGGCCGGATCGGGTGCCCGCTGGTCGCCGCCGTGGTGATGGTGCTGTCGCCAAGGGCGATGAAGCACACCGACGTATCAGTGCTGACAAGCCTGACGACGCCAGACGCGCCGGTTGCCGGCTTGGTGATCGCCAACGCCTGCGTAGTTCCGGTGATGGTCACGTTGGTCGTGGCCGCCGTCGGGGTGAAACTCTTCATCGCATCCTCGCTCTCGCTTGAAGGTGCCGCTGCGCCATGTCGGCGATGCGGATCGGCCCAATGCTCACAGGCTGTGGTTCTTCCGGCTTTTCTATCGTCCACGGCCGCGACATGCAGCCGTACCGCCATTCGTCGCCAGCGTGGTCCTCGCCGTCCGTGTCGATGTCCTCGGGCTTGTTCTCGCTGTGTTGAAGCGCCGGAATGGTCCTGATGCTGTCCCGGCATGTGTCGAAGCAATACAGCATATTGCCCATCAGGCGTTGCCGCATCGCCGACCATCCCGCGACCCGCTGGTTGTCGGCCGGCCGAAACGCAACTCCCTCTTTCAACATCCGCTCGAAGATGCTTGGCCCGCCGTCCTGCTTGAATATCGCCGGGTCTGCGGCCCGGTATTGTATCTCTCTCCCCGCCTCCAGCGCCCTGATGCGCCGCGCCAGTTCCTCAACCTCCAGCCGCATACCGACATTGGGCTCCCGGCAGGTGTACAGTTCGGCGATGCGGACCATCGCGCCCCGAGGGTATTCCACCGTCACGCCGTCCATGTTTACCACCGGCTCGCCGTCGCTTACCGCCCATATGCCGTAGGATGACGGGCGCGCAAACCCCCAATCGAACGAGCCGAACTTGAGCCACCTGTCCGGCACCGTGAACGGCCGGATGATGTGCGTCTCCGGTCGCCAGCAGTCGAAGTAGGCACCCTCGATGACACTCCAGTCCCCGTCCAGCCACGCCCTGACGAGCGTGGCCGACCCGGCCTGGTACAGGTTTGCGACATAGTCGTTGCCGAGATAGCGGTTATCACTCAGCCGCGACGGGATGAACACCCGGTCCTTCCGCACCGTCTCTCCCGTGAATGGGTTGGTGAAATCCTCCCATATGATCTCCCACCCCATCGGGGCAGGGTCGATGTATCGCGCCTTTACCCAGCCATGCCCAGGGCCGCCGGGGTTGCCGGTGGCGTGGAACTGGCACGGCACACCCACAGCGGAACGCAGCGTGGCGCGCAGCTTGTTGACCGGCGTCGGGTCCGGCCAGTGCGTGATCTCCTCGAAGAACACGTCGGTATAGTTGTGGCCCTGATAATTGTTCGCATCGGCGTCGTTATCGAGATATTCGAACTTGAGCCGCGCGCCGTTCGGAAACGTCCACCACTTCTTCTGTTCGTGCCACTTGGCCCCCACTGGCCCGTAAATCTGTTTCGACCGCTCGACCGCTTCCTTCAAATCCTCACGAGACCGCCGGAAGAACACACCGACGCAGTCTTTCCCGTACCGCTGCGCCTTGATGGCGAACTTGCCCAGCATCCCGTCCGTCTTGCCGCCGCCCCGCGCGCCACCGTAGAACACCTCCGACGCCGGGCAGTGGATCAGTGCGGCCTGTGGTCCTGGTTCCGGGCGCCAGACGGTTTGTGTCGAGCGATCCATTCTTCCGAACTCACTTCCTCCGGTGTGTCGCTGATAACGTAGGTCGTATTGACCGTCTCAGATTCGACCTTATCCACAAGCAAGCCGTACAGCTTGGCTACACCCATTGCCGCCGTGACCGCTGCGGAAGGCTGCCCAAGTTCGCGCGCCATCTGCCTGTCATCGAGCAGCATCTGTGCCACCCGTTCGATGGTCATTTCAGCCTTGGCCTGTAGTTTGGCTTCCGCATCCGCGAGGGCCGCGGCGATATAGGGTTTCTTAAGGTTCTCGCATCCAATGCTGAATGCCGTCTGTTCGCTGTAGCCTGCGCGTATGGCCGCTTGTGTGGCGTTCCTGTCTATCAGGTATTCGCGGACGAATGCGGCCTGTTTGGGTGTCATCAGACTTCCATCAGCAGCAGCACCGCCGCCGCGTCCTGTAGCCGCCGCGCATGAAGCGCCGCGATCTGTTGGTCTATCCGGCCCAGTAGCGATAGCGCTGCGTCCAGATCATCCATGCTTGGCAGCGAGAGGCGGTATTCCCGCTCCAGTATCTCTACCACCGGGGCGATGGCGTCGTTCGGGTCGGCGCCGGACTGTTCCGCTTCCTCTATCGCCGCATTCAGTTCCGCGAGGCGTCTGGCGCGTTCCGCTTCGGTCCGCTTCTTCTGCCTGAACCATACTGCGGCGGCTGCGATGGCGTCGTCCCCGCCCTGGGGCGATGCCGCTTCCGGCTCTGGCGCTACACCGCCCCAATGATAGCCCAGCAGGATGACACCCGAGGGCGTCGAGCCCAGCCCAAGGGTGACAATGTTGGTCATGTTGCCCGCGTGATGCTCGTCGGCGTCGTCGCGTCATCGAGCGTGAACGTGGCCGCCGTCGTCGTGCCGTCCAGCTTCTTCACCGTCTTGGTGGTGCCGGATATGCTGCTCTCGGATAGATGCTGGCTTATCAGGAACAGAATTTGTGTCAGCGTCGGGGCCACGCCGTCCGCCGCATAGGCTTCGGTCAGAGCCGTGGTCAGGATGTCAGCGGCTGACAGGTTGTTGAGCGCGGATATTGATGCTGCGGTGGCCAACCCGCTTTGAATCTCCGTCACCGCATCCGCCGCGACGGCATCCGCGTCAATCGCGCCCGTTGCAATCGAGGATGCCGTAATGCCGCCAGCCGCCACCGAACCAACAGCCCCGGTCACGCTCGCCACCGAACCGACGACGTTCCCGCCAACATTGCCCGTGACGGAGCCGACTGCACCCGTCACGCTGCCCACAGCCCCGGTGACCGATCCGACAGAACCCGCGACGT
>JAAOEI010000582.1_pt1 | contig 13921 bp, 17 predicted proteins | sample 7059261 | NCBI WGS metagenome assembly JAAOEI01 (sample SAMN14008812, study PRJNA610033) | viral metagenome | isolation source: viral particles filtered from seawater | place: China: Hangzhou Bay, Yangshan Deep Water Harbour | collected 2017-10-31
CCACCACATGGAAACCACACAGCCTAAAGCCGACCTCAACCACCGCCGCCGCGAGTACTACCGCAAGAACCGCGACCGCATCCTCGCAGTCAGGCGCGAGTGGCGGGCTCGAAACTTGGAAAAACATCGGGCCTACATCAACGAACTCAACAAATTCAACAGAGACCGCGGAGCCGACGGAGCGGTGGAATATGACCCCGCCCAGCGCGCGCTGGTCAATGCGCTCAACTACCAGGAAGAACACCGCGAACGCACCCTCGAAAAGAAAAGCGGCCGAGCCATGAAACCCAACCAGACCCGCGACCTCATCTTCTCCATCCTCTACCACCACCACCGCCACCTCAAACCCGACCAGCTTCGCTTTCTCGAATCGTGCTACACCTACACCCAGACCCCCGCCCGGCCCCGCCAGCTCTCCCGCTCCATCACCTGGCACATCACCGACGAAACCCGCCGCCTCCCCACCGCGCGCCAGCGCAAGCTCGACGCCATCGTCGAAGACCTCCGCCGCCGCGGCCTTTCCATCAAACCAGCCCCCAAAGTCTGACCGCTACCGTGCGCTTACCGTGCGCGCATCCGATCGCGGGCGCAAACGTAGCCGCGAACGCATAAAGACGGGCTGAAACGCGCATTTCCATCCACGGCGCGTTTTACGTGGCTTCCGCTATTATGCCATGAGCTACGACGCCCGACAGACCCGCATCAACGAGATCCGCCAGGACCTCGCCAACGTCCGACAAGCCAAACGCGACCTCATCTCCGGAGGCCAGAGCGTATCCGTCGCCGGCGGCGTCAGCGTCTCCCGCGCCAACCTCGCCGATCTCAACCGGGAGGAAAACCGCCTCCTCGCCCAACTCAACGCCATCGTCGGCGCCAACACCATCCCCTCCACCGTCCCCGACTTCTCCGGCACCCCGCTCCCATGAACATCTTCCAGCTTCCCGCGCAGCTCCTCCCCGACGCGCACCCCGAACTCCCGCGCGCGGCCCTCTTCAAGCGTCCCCCCGGCTACGGCCCCGGCTGCATGAGCGTCGAAGAAGCCGAGTTCATTTATTCTCTCGTCCGCCTCGTCAAACCCAGCCACGCACTGGAAACCGGCTGCGAGGGCGGGCTCACCACCGTCGCCATCGCGCGGGCGCTGCAAGACAACGACCTCGGCATCCTCTACACCGTCGAGAACGACGACCGCTGGATCGCCCACACGCGCACCAACCTTCACGCCATGAACCTCGCCTCGCGTGTCCTGCTCGCCCGTTCCGACAGCCTCAAGTTCATCGAAGGCTGCGACCGTTCGCAGAACGGTTTCGACTTTGCCCTCCTCGACTCCTCCATCCCCACCCGCCTGCTCGAATTCGACGCGCTCATGCGCAACGACCTCCTCAACGCGGGCGCATGGGTCGCACTCCACGACACCAACCCAGCCCACCCCATGCGCGGCGGCGCCGAACTCTTCCCCGCCTTCGTCGCCCGCCAGCCCTACGCCTCCCGCGTCCGCTTCCTCGAACTCCCCAGCCCCCGCGGCCTCCTCATCGCAAGGATCGACCCATGAGCTCTAAAACTTCTGCTCCTTCTGCGCCTTCTGCGGTCAAATCTTCCGCCAAACGCCTCCCCCGCCTCGACGTACTCCGCAAGCAAAACGAACGCCTGCGCCTCACCCTCGAAAACCAGAAGCTCTCCGGCGTCGTCAACTACGGCATGCAGCGCTACGACGTGCTCAAATCCTCCCAGCGCACGAAACGACGCCAGCCGTTCATCGAGAACGAATCCGAGGACCGGCTCTTTGCCGCGTTCGACCGCATGCGCGGAATTGCGCTTTGCCGCGACCTCGTCCGCAACTTCACCAGCGCTCGGGCCGCGCTCAACCAGTTCCGAATCAACGTCGTCGGTACCGGCCCCAAGCTCCGGCTTCACGTCCACCGTCCCGACAAACCCGAGGATCTCGACACCGAACTCAACGAACAGGTCAGCGACTGGTTCAATTCCTACTACGCGCGCGACTGCGATTTTCGGGGCGACCTTCATCTCGCCGAACAATGCTCGAACCTGATCGAGGGCGTGAAGCGCGAAGGCGGCCAGCTCCCCGTGTTCGACGACAACCTCATCGAGGACACCGGCAAGCTCCTCTGGTACGAAGCCGACCAGCTCGTCGAGATCAGCGACATCGCGGCCAGCGGCTCACCGTGGGCGGCGTATGAGAACGAACAGGGCGTGATTTTCGACGTGTACGGCCGCGAACTCGCCTACGCCTGCACCCGCAAGCATGGCCGCTCTGTCGTACCCTTCGCCGAGGCCACCATCTTCCCCCGAACCGTCGCGCGCTACATCCGCCACCTCTGGCGCTTCAACCAGAAGGTTCCGATCGCGGAAATGCTCAGCGTGGCCGCAGACCTGCAGGATCTTTACGAGATGCGCGGCTCCGAAATGCAGACCGCCAAACGCCTCTCACAAGAAGCCGGCGTCGTCTATTCCGACGGCGTCAAAACCGACGTCGAGATCCACAACCAGAACAACGACACCGGGAAAATGACCGAGCAGGCGCTGCCGAAATACGAACGGCTCGAAGCGCTCACCGGCGGCCGCTTCGAATACCTCGACAAGGGCGACAAATTCGAGCCCGTAGATTTCAACCGCCCCGGCGTCAACTTCGCCACCGCGTTCGACTTCATCCTCCGCAGCGCGGGCAGCGCGCTCGGCCTTTCGAAAACCTACACCACGCTCAACACCGAGGCGTCCTACACCGCCTTCCGCGGCGATTTGCTCCTGTCGTGGGCACAGTTCCAGGTGGACCAGAAGTTTCTCGAGCGCAAGTTCTGCGATTGGGTAGCCGTCAAGGCCATCACATGGGGCATCCGCACCGGCGCGCTTCGCCCCGTCCGCGAACTGCCCGAAGGCTGGGAGCATGACATCAGCTGGAAGTGGCCCACCCAGCCCGCCGTCGATCCGCTCAAAGAAGCACAGGCCGCCGTCGTCCGCATGGCCAACCTCCTCAGCACACTCGGCGACGAAGTCGGCCCCGACTTCAAAAAGAACATCCTCGCCGCGCGCGACATCATCAACGCGGCCGGCGACGACGTCCCGCTCCTCTTCTTCGAAGGCAAAGCAGGCGGCGCAAAACCCACGCCTCAAGCCGAGGAAATCGAAGATTCAAACGGCGACGACGACACCGAAGAAGATGACGAGGTCGAGCAATAGAACGCCCCCCGTTTTACACCGCTTCCGTAGTTATGTAATCCCAAAAACAGGAACCAACCACATGAAGAAAATCCTCTCCGCCGTATTCGCCGCCCTCTTCACATTCGCGCTGCTGCTCAGCTTCGCGCCGGCCTCTGCACAGGCCGCGATCGATAACACGCAATTCAGCGGTTCGATTCCCTCCACGAACGCCACCACGCTCGGCCCGTACCATCTGCGCGGCACACTCTACGGCGTCCAGATCATCGCGCCGGCGGGCGCAACCGGCACCGTCGCACTCACGCAGGGCGGCGCCACCGTCTTCTCGAAGTCGGCCATCACGGCCGGAACCAACACCTATTTCCCCCGCGGGCAGGTGCAAACCTCCGACGGCAGCGTGACGAACAGCACGACCGTTTTGGACCGCCTCGCGCTATGGAGCCCGCTGAGCGTCACCATCACCAAGACAGACCTCGCCACGAACACCTGGTCCGTTCAGGTCATCTACGACCGCTGAGCACAGTTCCCCACCACTTCACAACACCAAGCGCACCACATGGCCAACAAACTCCAGATCCGCGGCGTGATTGTCGGTTCAGAATTTGACAGCGCGTGGGCGCAGTCCTACATCGACAAGGGCATCATCACGCCCGAGTCCCGTTTCCGTTCCGCGCTCAACGCCGCCGACCCGAAGCAGCCGATCGACGTGTTCATCAATTCGCCCGGCGGTTCCGTGTTCGCCGGAAACCAGATGGCCAACGACCTGCTCGAATGGAAGCGCACCACCGGCCAAAAGGTGAACATGACGATTGGCGCAATGGCCGCCAGCATGGGCGCCGTGCTTCCCGTTCAGGCTGCCGACACCGTCGCGGCCTATCCGAACAGCAAGATCATGTTTCACGGCGCCAGCTCCGGCACCTATGGCGGCGAAGGCGCCATGAAGGACTCCGCCGAACTGCTCGGCAAGATCAACACCGACATCAAGACCGCCCTCGTCTCCCGCTACAAAGCCGACCCCGACGAAGTCGCGCAGTGGTTTGAAGAGGGCCGCGAAAAGTGGCTGACTGCCGACGAAGCCAAGAAGCTCGGCATGGTCAACACCATCCTCGACGGATCCGCCGAACCGCTCAAAGCCAGCGCCGCAGATGTGAAAGCACTCGGCGCGAAAGGCATCGGCATCTCCGCCATCGTCGGCCTCGTCGAAATTGAGGCCGAACAATCCACCGCGACCGAGGCCCAGAACAATGAAAACACTCCTGCCCCCGCTGGAGAACTTGCAACTCCCGAGGCTTCTGCGTCAGGTGGAACCCCTTCTCAACACACGCCTCCGGCTCCAGACGGTTTCGAGCAGCAGCTCCAGAACCGCGAAAACATCATCGCCGAACTCCGCGGCCAGCTCTCCAGCATCACCGCAGAGAACACCGGCCTGAAATCGCAGGTCGAAGCCCTGCGCATGGACCTCGTCGGAGAACAGAACAAGTTCAAAGCCTCCGAATCCACCGTCGCCAACCTCAAGCAGCGCCTCGAAAAAATGTTCGGCGGCATCAAATACGAAGCCGAAAACGCCGGCACGGACGACTGGCCCACCCTCGTCAAAAACCTCGGCTACGCCGAAGCCCGCAAGAAACACCCCGCGGTCTATGCGACCTACATGCGCCGCATCGCTCCGCACACCAAGCCTCTCACATAAGGAAAAACCAAATGAGCTACTACACCCAGATGGGCGAACGCCCGGACCTCGCAAGCATCGACATCGGCATCGTTGATGGAATCATCGGCGACAAACTCTATCCGACGGTCCCCGTCATGGACAAGAGCGGCACCGTGTACTACATGGCCGTCGCCAGCATCGCAGACGCCGCACCCCAAACGGGCCGCTCCGCCGGCACGGCCCCCACCGGCACGCAGATCGCCACCAGCTCCACGACCTACACGGCCGCCGAAGCCATCAAGCGCGGCAGCGTCACCCCCGACGAAGCCAAGGCGATGGGCGGCATCGAGAAGGCCGACTTCGTCGGCGCCAAGTACGCCAAGCGTTCGGTCGTCCGCGGCCGCGAACTCGCCATCGCCACGCAATGCCTCACGGGCAGCGCCGCGGCGACGTTCGACCCCGCCAAGTTCAACCTTCAGGTCCAGACGCAGCTCGACGCGCTCCAGCTGTACCCGGGCCGCAAGGCGCTCGTCGGCGCGAAAAACGTCCTGAAACGCATCTGCGTCCAGATGCTCGGCGACCAAAAGATCGGCCCGATGTTCGCGCGCATCGCCACCGGCACCTCCAGCCTCGAAGCGGCCAAGGGCCTCAACTTCGAAGCATGGCGCCAGGCGCTCGCGTTGTTCCTCGGCGTGGATGATGTCCTCGCGGGCGACTCCGACCGCTGGAACGACAGCCAGAGCGCGGGCGTCCAGAACCGAGCGGTCGTCACGGTCATCGACGACAGCAACGACGAACTCTCGCACAAGTACAACCCCGTCCTCGGCAAAGTCTTCCAGTACCTGCCCGACGGTGTCCAGCCGTTCGAGATCCAGAGCGTCCCCGACCGCCTGAACATCAACAACCACTACGACGCCAAGCAGTGGTACAACATCGTTGAGTTCAACGCGGGCGCGCGCAAGATCATCGACGGCATCGCACCCTGATCAAGTCCATCATCGAAGCCCCCCTTCCGATGAACTCCACCGGCCAGAAGCCTCAAAACTTCTGGCCGGTGCTTTTTTAAGGTCCGCCCATGCTCACCCCCGCCATCATGGCCAAGCTCACCGCCGGCGCGCTCGCCGCGCAGCCGTTCAAGTCGGTGCTCTACATCGACGGCATCCGCCACGAAGGCACACGCGGCACCGCATCCAGCGCGCGCCAGTACCGCCCCGAAGGCTTCGGCCCCAACTACCGCCAGACATGGATCGGCCCCGCCTCCGGCTTCAACCTCGCCAACCTTCCAAAGATTGGAAAAACCGTGACCGTAGATTCCCAACCACTGGAAATCTCCGCCATCCCCGAAGTCAGCGCCTGCGGCACCCTCCTCCGCATCGACCTCCGCACACCCGGCGCTACAGGCTGACATGCGCTTCCAACTCACAGCCGAATCCCAGGCGCGATTCAAACGCGGCCTCGCCGCCACTGCCCAGCGGCTCAACAAGTCCGTCCTCGACCTCCTCCGCCAGACAGCCGTGTACTACGCACAAGCCGCGCGCAAGCGGACGCCCGGCCCGTGGTATCACAGCGCAATAAAGACGGAAGAATTTAGAGAAGTGTACTCAATAGATGTGGAAACCGGCCGAAAATATGCGCGGCGGGGCAAGCCCTTTCCGCGGTTCTTGGTTGAAATATGGGTCGGCCGAGGCGGCGTCAAAACGCCAAAACCCTTTCCGGCGGCTTCTGAGAAAACTCCCCTCCGCGTCATCAAATACCGCGGCGCGGCCCAGCTCTCTTGGTCTTCCATGCTCAAGAAGCTGTTCAAATCCGACCTTCCCCCCGCCACCGGCGCCAACTTCGCCAACGTCCTCGCCAACGGTGCAAGCGTCCAGCAAGGTTTCCAAGGCGCCTTTCGCCCCATCATCACCACCGAGAACCGCCTCGGCTACATCGCGCGCCTCCGCCCCGGCATCGTCGGCGAATCGCTCCTCGCCGCGCAGAACCGTTTCGCCAACGCCTACATCCGCAAGATCGGCAAAGACATCGAGGCGGAGTTCAACAAGTGACCGCCAAGCTCGTCACCGTCGAAACCCTCGCACACCACCGCGAAAACCTCACGCTATCCGGCCAGCTGCTCGCGTTCACCAACGGCTGCTTCGACCTCTTCCACGCCGGCCACCTCGCCAGCCTGCAATTCGCCCGTTCGCAAGCCGACGCGCTCGCCGTGGCGGTCAACACCGACCGCAGCATCCGCAACCTCAAGGGCCCCACCCGCCCCATCATCCCGCTTGAACAGCGCGTCGAAATCCTCTGCGGCCTCGCATGCGTAGACTACGTCGTCATCTTCGACACCGACACCCCGCTCCACATCATCCAGCAAGTCCTCCCCGACGTACTCGTCAAAGGCGAGGAGTACCGCTTCAACCCCGTGGCCGGCGCCTCCGAAGTCATCGCCGCCGGTGGCCGCGTCGAATTCTTCCGCCGTCCGCACGGCAGCCCATCCACGTCTGAGATCATCCAGCGTGTGCTTCGTCTTTCTGCGCCTTCTGCGCCTTCTGTGGTTCCATCTGAGGTTTCATCATGCGCCGCGTCACCTGCGAAGTAGGCACCACCACCGCCCCGAACGGCCTACGCCTGGAGCAGGGCGTTTCCTATGTCTGCCCCGATGGCGTCGCCATGGAGTGGTTCCGAGCCGCACCCGACGGTGTCCGCATTTCCTCGATCCGCTCCTGGGAGCGTCCCTACTTCGGCCACGACCTCAACGACCGCAGCCTCTGGGTTTCACGCGGCGCGGGCTTCGGCGATCAGCTCGTCATGTCCGGCGTCCTCCGCGAACTCAAACGCCGCTGGCCCGATGCCACCATCGACTTCGCCACCGCCTCCGGGGCCGACGTCCTGTTCGGCGTCACGGATCCCGACAGCGAAGCCGCTGGCCTTTTCCGCTTCTCGCCCCAGCTTCTCCCGTTTGCCGAATGGCGCAGCTACGATTTCCACCGCATCGTTGAGGAGATCATCGAACTCGACCGCGAGCCCGACCAAACCGGCATCTGGGAAACGCACTTTCGCTTCTTTGGCATCGACCCCTCCACCGTCGCCCCCGAACACATGCGCCCCGTCAACATCGTCACCACCAGCGCGCGCGCGATGGCGCAAGCCTTCATCTCCAGCACTTCATCACTCCAGCGCCCCATCCTCCTCGTCCAGTTGGCCGCCACCTCGCCCATCCGCAGCCTCAGCCCTAGGCGCGTCCACGATCTGCTCGCCGCGTTGGTTCAGGCGTTCCCTCGCCACACCATCGTCGCCGTCGGCGGCGCGGCCCAGCGCAACATTCCGCTGCCGGACGGCGTCGTCCCCTGCATCGGCGAACATCCCCGCGTCATGGTCGGCCTCGTCGGCGCCGCTTCCGCGATCGTCTCGCCCGATTCGTGCATCAACCACATCGCCGCGGGCCTCGGCTCCAACTCACCGCCCGTCGTCAGCCTCTGGAGCAGCTTCGACCCCGCCCGGCGCGTCGCCACCTATCCAAACCAGCATCCGATCTACAACCGCCTCCCGTGCTCCCCGTGCTTCATGCACGAACACACCGACCCGCCCCTCGGCTGCCCGCTCTACCGCGGCCACTGCCGCGGCCTCGACGCTATCACCAACGACCAGATCATCGAAACCCTGAAGGAAGTCATCCCATGAGCGAATCCATCGCCCACAAGTGCGAATCCGCCCTGCTCGCCCTGTTCGCAGCCGACACCACCATCAAAAGCATCGGCCCGGACCTCCGCCACGGCAACGACCAGACCCAACCCCGCGCGGCTCACGCCCTGATCGTCCAATGCGTTCCGGCTGAAAACGCAAACTTTGCCGAGACCGGCGGCGGCGCATGGTTCCGCGTCCGCGCCAACATCACCGCCGGTGGCTGGCCCCAGCGCGACGAAACCGGCGAGCGCGTGGACGCACTCTATAGCCGCGTCGAGAGCATGCTCTTCGCCATCACCCGCACCCAGCTCAACGCCCTGCTCGTCGGCGATCTGTCCGGCATCTCCGTCGACGGCATCGTCCACGAAGCCCCGGACGAGATCAACGAACAGGAAGCCATCGGCCGGAACTACGCGCTCACCCTGCACGGCCACACCACCTGAAGCCTTTCCCGTGCGTTTTACACCGCTTCCGTATCGGTAGAACCCCACAGGTGATTTTATGGCCCTTTCATTCGGTGTGACCAGCGTAGATTCAACATCCGCCTCCTACGGCGTTTTTCAGCAGTACCAGGAAAACGACTCCGCACAGGTCGCCGAAGCCCGCAAGGAGGACGGCAAAATGCAGGACATGAAAGCCTATTCCGCCGAGAAGCAGACGCAAGTTCAGTTTCTCGTCAACGGAACGCTCCCCACCATCGGCGCCACCGCCACCATCAACAGCCGCCTCGGCCTCGTCGTCGAGCGCAGCGTCACCGAGAACAACACCAACTACAAGACCGGGCAGGTCACGCTCCGCAGTGCGGACGCCGCGACGCTCCAGGCGTTGACGTAAGGGGCCGCAACATGGGCGACGCACCCGCCTTTACACCGGACGAACTGCGGGCGCTTGAAGGCGACGCCGAATTCCAGCGCCGCGTCGCATCCGACCGCGAACTCGACGAACTCTTCAACCCGCCGCCCGACGACGAAGACGAGCGCGAACACACCGCGCGCGGCCTCGGCATGGCCTACATCATCGCTGGCGTCACCGTCCCTCCGCCCACCGTCGGCACGTTCCGCCTGCTCTCGATGGTCGGCTCGGAATTTCTCAAGGCTGAGCGCAAGTTCGACGACCTTACGCGCGAGATCACCCTCGCGCTCTTCGTCCTCCACTTCGGCCATCGTGCCGTTGCGCCCGTCTGCGGTCAGTTTCGCTGGCGGAGGGCGCTGGAGAAGTACGCGAAAAGCGCGGACACCAGCCCCGAACACCTCGCGCGGATGCTGGCCGAGGAACGCAAGATCGCCGCGGAGCTGGCCGCATGGGACCGCGCGCTCGCCCGTTTCGCCTCCACCCACATCAAGCCCGCTGGAAAATCCTTCATCGCCATCGTGCAGGAGATCGACCTCTACCTCAACGCCGCACTCGCCGGACTCGACGCGCTGCCCCAGCTCGAAGCCGCACCCGACGCAAAAAAAAAAGCGCCGCATGGGATGAAGAGCGCGAGGCGCATTTTTTCGCGACTGTTTGGAAAGCGGCCCCCGGCCTCAGCATCGACGCGCTCCGCTGGAGGATCCCCCTCGTGACCCTCACGCACATCTTCTGCCGCGGCATGGTCGAACGCGGCGCCAAGGGCATCGGCAAGCGTCCCAAGTCTGAACTCTGCATGGCGCGTCTCCACCAGCTCATGATCACCCGCCTCCGCGAAATGAGGCTCCGCACATGAGCGCCGAACTCAAAGCGAAATTTACCGCCGACACCTCCGACTTCAACGGCGCGGTGCAGCAGATCGACCGCAAGCTCAAAGGCGTCGGCAAACTCGGCCAGAGCTTCGGCCTCGGCCGCGTCGGAAACGGCGTCGGCGACTTCCTCTCCGGCATCGGCGGCCTCGGCCTAGCTGGCGGCGGCGCGGGTGCGCTGGCGTTCGGTGGCATGTCGGCCGTGCGCGCTTTCGGTCAGGTGCTCGATGAACGAGCGAAAGCCTTGGAGCAAGGCCTGCCCGTCCACGAACTCACCGGCTTCGGCCGCTACATCGAAAAAGTACGCAACGGCTTTGAAGTCACTGGCAGGGTATTTTCCGAACTGCCCAAACTTTTCATCGAAGGCGTCGAATCCTATCAAAACGCCGTCCTCGGCGATGCCCAGCGCGCGCAGAAAGACTACAACAAAGCACTCGAAAGCGCAGCGCAGGCCCGCAGAGAAGAAGCCGAAACCACCCGCCTCAACAACGAGGCCAACGCGCGGCTCGAAGAGTGGCTGCGTAAAGAGCGCGAAGCCATCGGCGACGACGTCAAACGGGCGCAGCAGCGGCAGCAGAACTTCACCGGCTCCGTCGAGGCGTACAAATCCGACACCATCATCTCAGCGCTGGAAAAATCAGGGAACCCGATGGCCGCCGAAGCCATCCGACTTTCCCGGCAATTCAACGAAACGCTGGGCCTCACCGGCGCATGGAACCAATTCACGCCCGAGCAAGTTCTGCGCGAATTCGGCCCGATGATCCAAGACCGTATCAACTTGAACGGCATGGGCGGCAACACTTCCGACAAGCTGAACGAAGTCCTGCAATCCTCCCCCGAACTTTCCGACCGGCTCCGCCGCATCGGCGGCGGCGGCGGCGAAGCCTACGGCTCCACCACGCAGGTCTTCAAAGACTCGCTCAGCGTCGAACGCCAGCAGCTCCAGAAGCTCACCACCATCGCGGAAAAAATAGGAGGCGGGACGCTCACCACCCGCTGACACCATGCCCGTCACCCTGAACAGACCCCCCGGCTTCCCCAAAGTCACCGACAACCTCGGCGGCGATTCCGTGCTCCTCGATCGCTACACGCACAGCGCCGACACCACCACCACCCTCTCCGATTTCCGCGCAGCCCTACCCGCCGCAGGCGCAACCCACCCCGACCTCGCCGGCGTCTTCCTCGTCACCCGCGACATCGTCCGCGACGAATCGAAGCCCGGCTGGTGGACCGCCGACCTCCGCTACGAATCCACCGCCGCGCTCGTCGGATCGCCCAGCGGCTACCGGACGGACGGGCAAGAGGAATACAGCCTCGACGACGGCGGCGTCGAGAAGCCGCTGGAGTCGAAGGACAACTACCGCACCCGTTGGAACTATCACCTCGCCTGCGCCACAAACGGCGCGAGCACCCCGAGCTGGTACGCGGGCGCGACCAACATCCTCATCAACGCACCCGACGACACCGCCTTCAAGTGGATACGCGACGGCAACGAGGCGCCCGTCAAAGCCGACGGAACCTATTGGACCATCATCGCGCCCAAGACGAAGCCCGGCGTGGAATCGTGGGTTTCACCTGCCCCCGTCATCAACTGGAAAAAGTACTTCTACGGCGAGGCGAACGCCTCCGCCTTCGTCGCCGCGCACGTTGTCGGCAACCGCGAAACCCCCGCCAAAACATTCGGCCTCGCGGGCGATTTCCTCGTGCTCAACGTAAACCTTGAACCGAGCGGGCGCTACTGGGTCGGCGTCGTGAAGTACCAGAACAACCGGAGCGGATGGGACACCGACCTCTATCCGACGTGACCCCATGCCGGAACTTCCACCCTCCAACCTCTCCCGCGTACCCTCCGGCACCGACGTCCGCGATCTCGGCCGCGAAATCAACAAGGTCATCGAAGCCCTCAACACCGTCTGCGGCATCGTCCGCAGCCTCTCCCGCTTCGACCGCCCCAACGCCCCGCCCCCGCATTTCCCCAGCCGCAGTATCTCGCCGCTTCAGACCGTCGGCGTGAACGGTGTCGCGGCGACCATCACCGGCAGCTATTCGTCGGCGACGCCCTATTTGTGGTTCAACATCGGGGCCAACACGGCGGAGTGGAAGTCGTCCACGTTGGCTCCGTTTCCCCTCGACACCATCATCCTCGACGGGCGCGCGGGTTATGGCTCCGAATACTGGCACATGCGATGAGTACGCGCGTTTCCAACGGTTGGAAGAAATGGGTGCGGTGGGTTCCAGTGGTTGGAATCTGTTCGCTCACGCTCACAGCCACGGCGCAGTGGAACACGAACGCATGGGCGCGTGACCCCGCGTTCCGCAACACGAACGCGATGTGGGCGACGATTCATTCGTTTGTGGTGACGAACGAGACTTCGCCGGGTGTGTTTGCGGTGACGAATGAGACGTGGCGTAGCTGGATCGCGTTCACCAACTGGACGACGAACACAATCAACAGCACGTTCACCATCAAGAGCCTGCGGTGGACAAACGGGGTGCTGACTAATTTCACGTACAGTGTCAGCGATTCCAAGACGCTGACGCGCACCAACCTCGTGCAGACATGGCAGGACCAGATCCAACTCGATTGTGCGCTGGCGCTGGATGAACGGCTGCGGGCGTTGCCGTACTGGGACAACAATCCGATGAACTATTTCCTGCCAGTTCGGTTGTACTACGAAGCCAGGCTGAATCTGGTCTATATGAAAGACGCGCTCTACTATCCGTTCAGCTCGTTCAATTTCTTCGACGGGATTCCGCAGTGGATTTCTGAATCCTACTTTTCCAATCGTGTCAGCGCGGGCGCGTTGTACCGGGCCAATGCGGATGAGCTAGTGTGGCAGGGTGGTCTCACGTACAGCAATATCTGGTTCGGAACGGTCACGACCAACAACAACATCGGTATCGCCGCGTCGGTTCCGTCGAACTATCTCGTTGCTACATTCTATCGCGATCTGTTTTACACGAATTCGGTGTACGCAAACGTTATGACGTGCAACGTGTATTTCGGCGGCACGTTTGGTGGAACGACGAACATCGTGGTGACGGATTGCTGCGGGAATACAAACGTTTCCGTGAGCGGGACGAACCGGCAGGTGGTGGCGGTGGTTTGTACGAACGAAAGCATCGCGCAGGGCTACACGGCGGCGGATTACAACTTTTACGGGTTGCGGCGCATCCTTACCAACATGACGTTGTTGCTTCACTTCATAACGGAGCAGCCCGGCGATTTGATGTCTCCAGCCGCTGGCCGCGACTGGCGGCAATATGTGACATCGGGTGGCGCTTCGACCAACAATGACGCGGGGGTGGATGTGCGGACGCTTGCGCTGGCGGCGATGACGAACACGACGACGAACACAAGCTGGCCGGGTCACGATCAGTATTCCACGGCGTCCTCAAACGGGGTGACAATCCAGGCGAGCGCCGTGATTGCAACCTCGGTGTGGGCGTTCACGATCTGGAGCAATCCGTTCGTGCATGAGGTGACGTGGTACGCATCGGCGACGAAGGGCGGCTATACCACGTTCGACGCGATGGGGACAGGCATGACCAACCGGGCGGACCTCGTGGCGCATCAGTCCATCACTGTCACGGGTGATGTTTCGGCTGGGTTGGTGTTTGCAACCACGAGCACCGTCAGTCTCGCGACGTTCGCGCAGTACAACACGTCGAGCGGGCTGGTGTTCAACGCGCCCTTGTGGGTGTCGCGCCC
>JAAOEI010000583.1_pt1 | contig 13906 bp, 19 predicted proteins | sample 7059261 | NCBI WGS metagenome assembly JAAOEI01 (sample SAMN14008812, study PRJNA610033) | viral metagenome | isolation source: viral particles filtered from seawater | place: China: Hangzhou Bay, Yangshan Deep Water Harbour | collected 2017-10-31
CTGCAACCGTTATTACTTCTCGGTCAAAGAGAAAGAATATAGTTCGTGTTGGCGCTGCCAGAAGGTTATAAAATGAATCTAGTGATTAATAATGGGAGTTCGAAGTCGCCATCTGTTAAGAAATCTTGTTGTGCCGTGCTACGTTGCGGACGCCGTTGCGAATGGCATGCAGTCGCAATGGGGATGTGCATCACTCATTTTGTAATGTACCAAGAAGGAAAGCTGGATGATCGGGGCAGGAGTGTTGATTAACTATGGTTGATGCTATTGATTTTGCTAATTTGGACATCGCTAATTTGGTTGCTGTTGCCAAAAGTGTCCTTTGGGAGCTGTTCAGATTCCCTTTCGAGCTACTCCACTCCCTCCCCTCTTGGGTAAAATGGTGTATTATTTCGTTCATTCTTCTTATTTGCGCCATACTCCTGCGCTGGAAAGCGAAAAATAAAGAGGCATGGAGACAGGTAGCTTATTAAGAAATGCCCTGAGAATTGAAATATGGCACATTTAATGAAAGATTAGTGTTATAGTGTGCATTTTCATCGTCTGCATACTGCCAATCAAGGGTGCGCGGGTCGGAATAGAGTGGATCACACTGCGGAATGACCTCTTCTTGAATGTAAAGGTTGCACTCAGCCTGATAGTGCATTGCAGAATAGAAAAAACCAGTGAAAAAAGCCAAAATAATTAACAAATACCACGACCAATACTCTTTTAAGAACAATTTTAGGTCAAAACTCTTATAATCTAGCTTTTCTTTGTCTATTTTGAGCTCGCCCTTGAATAATTTTTGTAAGAATTGCACGTCTTTTTTGAAATCGTCAATAATGAATAAGATTAATTCGCGCAAAAGCTTCATTGTCTTCTTCCGTGACGCCTGCAACGCTCACAAGGCGCACCAGAGTGCACTGAATAAGTCCATTGCTTACAAAATGAACATTGTTGGTGGTAGAATAGTCCTTCAATCATTGTTGTGGCCCTCCGTGATGATAAACTAAGTCAGTAATTTCATTGCTTAATGCAAAGTTTGCGATTTGGCCCCGTAGATAATTTATGTGCCGATAAACGAACAAGGGCGTTCGTCGAAAGTTGCACCTATCAGTGTCAATCTCCTGTTGCATGCAGTGCAGTTCTGCTATGTTCCCTACAAATTTTTGGTAGTCATTCATCGTTAGTTCTTCTCAAATATTCATTTCGAATACAATCACTTATGACGCGTGTCAAGTTTTTGCGTGCAAATTTCTTCTTGTTGATCATCTTCTCAGCCATAGCTCTGGCTGGTGCCTCGACGCGTACCACACTAGTTTTAGGTTCCATGGTAATGTTACGAACAACGACTATTTAAACCTTTCGATTTTGTAACAAAAACGAAAGGTATTTATACTAGTTGTGTTTTAAGGGAGTTGTCATGGAGGTGACAAGCAATGAGAATATTACCAACCACGGAAAATTTGAAAAGAGTGAGGTGCTTAGCTTTCGAAGTAATGTATGCAGGCCCTTCATACCAAGAAATAAACAACGGACAACAACAATGAATAGTAGTATTACTGTGCGAAGTGGAGATGTGTGGGGTTTTTCTGTACCAGCTAGTGCGATCTCCCCAGAGGCGTTTGGCGCTGGTACCGTCACCTCTTTCCCTCGCGCACCACAATCCGCACCACGAAGTATTTCTTTTGTTGCGGAGCGCAGTAATGCCGCGCAGCTGGTGGGGGGTATCTACACCTCTAAGCCTATGTTCCCCACCAGCTTTACAGTCATACATCATGACAGGAGAAAAAGCAAATGAGTTTAAGAGAACAAGCAAAGGCCTACGAGCCAGCAGCAAAAACACAAAACATTGCAGAACTAAACGTAGTGGACATCGATGACGTAACCCTTTTTGATGGAAGTGGAAAAACAACCAACGAACACGGCCAAGAAGAAGAGTTCGCCTACAAATACATCGTAGTGGACTCTGTGCAGTATCGTGTGCCAAAGCCAGTGCTAGGACAACTAAAAACGCACCTAGAGAGCAACCCGCTCTTAAAGACGTTCAAGGTTGCGAAAGCAGGAAGCGGAATGAGCACACAATACACCGTTGTGCCGTTGTCTTATAAGGAAGGAGCGGTTGCGGAAGAGGTAAAAGAGCAGTAGGCAATTTTGCCTACTTTTTTTAACACGGGATATGAACTATGGCAAACATATGGATTTTGTTATCAATGCTTGGGGTTATGCTGATAATCATTTTCTTCGGTATATCATATCTGCGCCAAGAAGGATACAAATAGGAGAACAAAAATGGTATTTGGACAATTTGTACAAGGGTATTTAGTGGGATTTTCAACAACACTTCTAATGTTCTTAGTTTATCTCTTTGAGATGAAAAGAAACAGAGAACGAGAAGAAACACTGCACGCGAACATTACAGACGCGATGGAGCGATTACAAAATGAGAGAACTAAAGAAACAAGTCAATAAGTCTTTGATGTCGGTGAACGATTGCTGGGTAACGGCCATTAAGGAAGCAGAAAAACAAAAAACAGGTATTGATGTTACTGAGATAACAGGAAAGGTTGTACGTATTATAGGAGAACTCGATGAAAAATTCAGCGACTTCGAAGAACGCAATGCAAAAAACCAAAAGAAGGGGTTCTTTTAAAATGGACGTTTCAGTTATTGAGAAGATAAGAACTTTTATTGATGATCTGGAAGGTATCAGTCTGGCTGAGGCAGCAATGGCTTGTAAGATCCTTTCAGAGGTTTATGAAGAGGAAATTCGTGATGAGTACATCAGCCAAGAAATCGAGGACGACGACGACGACGACTTTACAGTAGAAAACTTAGATGATGAAGACTATGAAGACAATGATGACGACGAAGGCACCGATCAAGAAACTGAAGAGGCACCTCTTGTTGTGAAAAATATTCCCGCACAGATTATCAGGCCCGAGATCTCAGTAAAAGCGGAAAAGGTGCAAAATGCTGACTGAAAAAATAAGCAAAGCCGTAGAAGCTGCGGTCATGCCAAAACTCCAGGAGTTTGTCATAAACGCTGATAGGAACGCTCGAGAAAGCCAAAAAGAATTCCTTAAACAGATCGGCGATGTGTTTGAGAAATTTGAGCTAGATTTGAAAGCGCAAATTATGAGCGATGTTAACGAACGGCTAAAAGAATTTGATCAGAAGCACCTCAAATAGATTAAAACAGGACCCCTCGCCCACAAGTATCTTAGAGGACTAAAGACGCGGGCTGTGAGACGAGGAGGAGTATAAATTTATTTTTTCTTATTAGAACGGGGCGAACGGGATGTTCGCTTTGCCACTCTTTTTTTTGTAGGCCACGATCTCGGAGCCTGTCTTCTCACAATCATTAATGCCTGCTTTGCAGTGACGATGCGAGCAGTCATGTTTTTTGGCAGTGTACGACGCAAACGATCTCGGATTTTTTCCCTTGTAGATCCTGGCGAGGATTGTCCAATGCCTATGTACCGTTTGCTATTTTTTTTTTTGAATGCTACGAATAAAGCTGTCATAATGCCTCTTAAACAACAGAGTATAATAATTTTTTGATTTTAAAAATAAAAAAGGGTGTCCCCGAAGGGACTTTGGTTCTTTCTATCTAAACAAACCAATGATTAACTTACCAACTAGAGCAAGAACAATCACAGTTACGAAAGTACCGAATACTGCAAGACCTGCGATAAAATTATCAGCAGTTGCGTTGTCTACTAGTCCACTGTCTTTGTAACCGTCAACGATTGCAAGACCCATCAGTACTACTGAAGAAAGACCAACAACAGCGATTGCAGATGCACTCATTTTTGTAAATTCTGTCATCGTAAGTAACCTCCATAGTTATTAGTAACGTAATGGGCGCAATCCTTTATAAAACCGGTGTAAACCACGTTTACGTGTTAACAGTTAAAACTAATCGCCGTATTTGCGTGCGAACTTTCTAAACGAAGTCCAAGCTTTGAGGATTCTCTTTTTATTCTCTTTTGTGGCAACTCGTTGACCAACAGCAGCAAGAACGTTGTTTTTGCCGCGAGCTTTTAATCTCGCAATCTCATTTTTTAGCTTTCGTTCTTCTTTGGCGAGAGCTTCCTTTTTCTTCCTCGCTTCCTCTTTTCTTTTTACGATCTTGATGAGCCGTTGTTTCTCTTTTCGCAACTCTTCAATAACTGCTTCTTGATTTTTCTTCATTCGTGGCATCTTTTGCCCCCTACCTATCTTTTATGGCCCATATAGCTGCGCCAAGCATTGAAGTGAACAAAGGGAAAACCCACATGTGGTAATCACTGAGCATCCCTTTGCTGACACCATCGACTAGAACGGTGATCGCTCTTAATATAAAACTTATCAGCGTGCAGACAACAGAAGCGCTAAGCATGTTTTGCAGTGGACGGTTATGAGCTTGTTGTGCTATCGAAAATATGATTATCCACAGCACCCAGAGCATTACAAACCAAAAGATGCCGCCATAAATATTTTGATCCACTAAAATTGCAAACTGTTCAATTGTTGTACTGTTTGCAATCTCGTTTATTGAAGTTAGATTCGCCGTCCCTGTTTCGTTGATTCCTACCATTATGTCTCGTCCCTCGTAAATTTGCTAAGCAATATAAACAATACATACACCGATACTATGGCGCTCAATCCTTTGATGAATGCCTGTGGAAGTATTGCGCCACCATAATAGATTGTTATGATTTCTAAGATGGCGGAAGGAGCTGTGATTATACCAACAACTAATTTTGCAAAACCAACTCCGGCAGCAGTAAGTCCTCCAAGAAGATCCGTCACTGATCCGCTAGTTAACTTTACAATCCCCTTATTTAGATCGTTCATTCCTTCAATAAGTTTCATGTTATTGAATTGTTCCATAATGTTGCCACTGGTCAAAGTATAATTATTGTCGCCAACAGTCCCGGTAAGGTCTTTTACTTGATCTGGTGTGAATTCATAAACCTGCTGCATGTCTGAATATGTACTCACGAAAAGCATGACAAACATGGAGAACAGTACAAGAGACGCAACACCGTGCCTGAGAAGTTTCATTGATGAACCCTCCCTAAGTCTTTGTTCCGAGATTTATATGCACTCCATGCCCAAAGTATGAGAAGGGCATAAATTAGTATAGTTACATAGATGTCCCAATTGGATTTTAGATTATTCCAAACGAGCCCCACAACAAATAATATCATAATTATTGCTTTGTTGATTAGTTTCATTTTCTAGAGTACCTCCCAACAATTAGTCCCAGCAAAAGAATTCCGAGCATTGTGATCACTAATTCCCAGGTCCCAGAGAAGATCCCGAGCAAGAACGAAGCAACCAAACCTATTCCCATTGCAACTGCTTGTATTTCCACACTCACTGAGAAAACTAATACGAGAGTCATTAATAACATGAAAGTCGCGAAAAGACCCGTTAAACCAAAAACTCCACCATCTTGCTCCGCCGCAAGGAAGGAAACCACATCGCCGCAAGAAGCCGTGTAGCCATTTTGAACAAGCTTACCAGCAACATAATAGTTGTTCCCGTTTGAAGGGATTATGACTGTTCTTGTGAAATCCTCTTCAACCGTACAATTATTGTACACTTCTACTGGACCTGTGACTGTCGCTCTGGTCGCCACAATACACCCATAGATGTCATCTTCCGTATTCTCTGGATTGTTTGCCCAAGTCATCGTCACTGTGTTGTTTCCCGTTTCCTCAAGGAAACATTCTATACCTTTTAGGCCTAGAATCTCATTAACATTGATCGGGTCGACGTCAACGGTAAAGGACAGGCTCGTCTCACTTTCAACATGACACCGTGTCCAGGCTGAAGAGTCCGTGTAGATAGTGTCATCAATAACAACTTGATAGCTGTATAGTTGAGTGAACAGCTCAATATTTGCGGCAGCATTCCCGTTAATTATTGGAACGCTTTCCACTAAATCTTGACTCCCATCAGGATTACACTTGTAGACTTTCATAGTTCCGTCAATCTCTTGAAAGTTAGTAGTAATCCAGTTGTAAGAGACAGTGGTGCTTCCATTAATAGGAATAAGGTATAAATCAAGCTGTTCAATTGGATTATTACTTATTGAGACGGGTGAAAGAGAATCAATGTCATATACTCTCGTAACGTAATTTGTTTTGTTCATAGTCAAGGTGCCATACAAGTCCCAATTCACGGTTATAAATGAAGGATTTACATAGGAACAAATTTGATCGCTTTCGTTGCCTGAAAAAGCAATTGAATGGTCTGTAGTCCTTTTAGAGTCTGTCGTTGACATCGAAAAAGAATTCGTCAAGTTAATTGGTGAGTCGTCTGATTCGTCGAAGTAGCTCATGTTAAGAACGTAGTGGGTTCTGTTTGCATCACAGATTCCTAGTTGAGTGGAATAATATCTTTGTTCCGCTGGATTTGAAATCAAAAGATCTGGCGTCAAGTTAGTATAATTTACATACCAGCGGTGTGTGACGTTTGTTGCATTCAATAACGACGGTGTCGTATGTAAGTAACTAAAAGAACTTATGCTAGCATTGTTAATGTCAAGACTCGCAGAATAGTTGGTATCATCTATCTCAATCGTAGCCGCTGGGGTCCCGATGGTGAAATTAAGCAATCCATAATCGATCTGTAAGGAAAGGTTGGTCGTTCTATTTTCCAAAACATGACTAGTGAATGATTCGGTTCCATTAACGACGACGAAAGGGACTATGAGTGTCTCAACGTTTAAGTCACCAATACTTTTAAACGTCACTTTCTTTGAATTTAGTCCTTCCACAGTTATCTGAACTGCATTAGAGGACAGCCTCGTAACTTTATATGTCTCTTTTCCAGATTTTCCTTCAATTTCAAAGTCAACCCATTTATTAAGTGTGGGAATGATTAAGTGCCCTGCGTAACCGTACTTTTCATGAACTATATCTATTTTATGGTCGCTCTCAACAATAAACGTCAGGGTGCTTTTCGAAAGGGATCCGGAATCGGTGTTGAAAACATAACGGTCTTTTCTCTTTTCAGTATCAAGACTTACTCCCGAATCTACAACCCTAACGTCCACATAATCTTTCTCGAAAAAGAGTTCGTCTTTTTTGAAATCAAATTTAACAGAACTGGTGCGTTGCTTAAGCGGGTATTCTTTAATTTCGTTGGCAGTGTGTCCATCAGCAGTAGTGATGTTAAGATAGTGCATACCAAGTGAATACGCTGAAACGTTGTGCGAGATCGTTAAATTATAAACAGTCTGTGTAATCCCAGAGGTATAAAATATTTGACCAACATCTGTGCTAACGTTTATTGAGTACAGGTTGTCATCAGTAAAGTTAATTGTTGCGGAAAGATTATCTTCCGTGAAGGAAGCAGCACCAAACATTTGGTTTGCCACTATTGAGGAGTCATGTATGTTAATCACTGGATTGACGGAATCAATGGTGATTGTTCTTGTTGTCGAATTAATCTCGCCTGAACCGTAAAGACAGCCAACCACCCAAGTATAGGTCCCATCAGATGAAAAAGTGTGTTGCAGAGTATTATTTGCATTAGGCGTTATACTCGAGCTAGTGTTCTCTTGAGTTCCATTAATGTATAGGTTACACGAAGTAGGAGAGGTAAACGTATTTGAAGGATTATAGACAAAATCAATTAGGTATGTGTTGTTATGATCGCTGTCTGGTGGGCTTACTAGAGTAACACTGTCAAATACAGAATCGTTCATAACTTCCAAGGCATCTACGTAGAAATCGGTGCCTCCCGAAAACATGTAAATGAAGCTGAAATCTTTGTTTGCTCTTGTAACGTTTGCGATTTGTGTCCCGTTGATGAGGACAAGTACATTTGAACTATCATAAACAAATGTCGTATTATACCATATATTTGTATCAAAACTAACTGCGGAAGCCGTCCAAGATCCATCAAAATATGAAAAATTACTAGAGCTCGTCAACGTATTCAAGCCAACACCCACTTGGTCGCCGTAAGCGCCGTCGGTGGCAATTCTGATATCGTAAGACTGGGTGTCCCCTCTTCTTACCATAACTGTGTATGTAAAGTTTCCATCGCCGTTGAAATTCATGTCGTGGTATCTTGCGTTAGAGCCACCACCGGCACTTGCCCCACAAGAGCCAGTTCCGTTCCAAACAGGGGTACTTTTATTTTGTGGCGTGAAAACACCGCCTCCTGCTGCCGTCCAATATGTAGCATCACAATCAGTGGAAACTTCGAATTGGTTCGTATAAATTGTGGCGAAGTCTCCTAATGCGGCAATCGCAAGTACTGGGATAAGCAATACTAAACTCGCAATGAGTATTTGTCTGTTCATTGTATAAAAGTCCCTCCTTCAGATGGTCTCTTTGCATAGAGTGCAATACTTCCAAGAACGATTGCGGCAAGAGAAACCCAGTGTAGGTTTGTACACAACAATATCGTTTTCGGAAAATAAACTTGAGCTGTGGCAATAACTGGATTGCTGATGAACTGGATGAAAATGTAATTAAGAATATAGCTCAAGAATCCAAGGAACGCGCCGAAGAACATAGTGACAACAAAAAAACCAGGAGCAGTAGCTAACTTATAGCTGGTTAGTATAATCCCAATAATCATGAAAACCATCACTAATACGGAAATATAATCGAAGACTTGCAGTCCTGCTATGAACTGGTCTCCCGTTTGTTCTATTTGGCCATCATATAATCCTGAAGAAACCCATGCATCTTTCATGTCAATCAAAAGAACCATTGAAATCATAACTGAGATCCCGAAAATAAATAAGAAAGCGAGTATAGCAACATAGCTTTTCATTTGTCCTTTATTATTTAAAATAGAGCTCATAGTCTGATAACCATCCTGCGAAAAATCTCTTCGTCGCTGACATCTCGCGCGATGAACTTTGTTATTTCAGTGCATGTAGGTGGGTTTTTACCCTCCATTAAGTACCTGCCCCTCACGGCAGTAATAATTCTTTTAAAGTCGCTATGTGTCCTCATTAAGGACGAACGATTCTTTCCCCTTCGCGGTATCATCGTCTATCCCTCCATTTTAATTCATTGGTGTGGTCTTCAGTCGGGTTAAAAATCCGTGCCATTTGAATCATTATAGTAATTCCGCCTATGGCGCCCACCATTATAAGTATTGCAGTGAAATTTATGTTCAAGAACGCCGCAAGGCTCTCGTTCAACTCATTCATGTACGCAACAAAGAACATCGCAGTCAACTCTAAAAACGACACACCATACGCCGCAATCTTCACCACAGGTCCCTTACTAAAAAAACCAAACAACCCAAATACAACAATTGTTGCTATAAATGCTAACATTATTCCGGTCATGTCTTTATCTCCTATTGTTTTGAACGATTTGTACGTCCAATTTGTACTGTCGTTCTTGGCGCGAACATAGTAAGTAGTAATCGGGTTTAGAACTTGGGCTAAACCTATGGAGTTACTAGTGTCTAGTGTTCCTTCGTATGCGCTGCTATTTATAGGTTTCCATGTGGTGTTGTCTTTACTGATCTCAAATTCAACGCCGGCTGTAACAGGTATTGCAAAAAGCGTTACGCACAACAGATAGATTAATAGTTTTCTTAATTCCATGAGAACCTCGCAAAATCTTCGCCAATTTCTATAATTTCGTATTCAAAATCACCATCCTCCAAAATGGTAAGGATGTCATCAATTGAAAATGCGGTGTAGTTTTGCGAGGTGGAAACGTTGAACGTATAATTATGTTCTCCGACTCCTAACGTAGCTATATGTGGATTTGCAACAAGTGTTAAATTCACATATAAAGTACAACTTAACTCGTCCGGACAACCCAGCCCAGTAACTGTTGTTAGTGTTGGGTATGTCACTTCATCTGAAGGGCTTAAGTTAAGAGATAAGGTTGGCGTTCCTTTCTGAACCGTAACCACACTCCAATTAACTAGTGCCGCACTATAATTTTGAGACTCGTTCATACGAGTGCTGATGTTATAAGACCCCACTGCTAAAGTTTCATTATAGGGATTAGATACAGGAGTTCCATTCCTAAATAACTCAACCGTTTGCTGGGCGTTATTACATGATGTTGTTGCAGAGACATTATTAGGATAAGTCACTGGACTTGGCGCAGTCAAATTACACTGGCTTGTTGCTTTATTTATCGTGTAAGTTCCATTCTCTGTACTATTGATGTTATTGCTGCTGTCGTTAGCCCACCAGTTGTAGCTGTACACACCTGCTGCAAGGTCTGATACATTGGCTGAATAAACACCACCACCTTGATGGTTAGCAGTGACATTAGTTCCTGAAAAGTTCAGTATAACTGTGCTAACTGCAACGTCGTCAGTCACAGTTGCATTGAACGTGTAAACTGCTCCTAGTGCGTAAGTTGCAGGATCTGCTGGGGATTCGGTGAGGCCAGTAACGTTTGGAGCGGTGGTGTCGCTTACAGATTGAACTGTGAAATTATCTTGGTTGTTGGCACCATTACCACTGGTGTCTTCTGCATACCAAGTCACGTTGTGTTGGCCGATATTATCCGTGTTAGTGAAATTGAAGTAGTATACATCGCTTCCTGCGCTGATCACAGTTTGTACTTCAATCGTGCCATTTGGCATTGATACGTTCGCTTGAATTACGCTGGTGCTATATTGAACAATCAATGTAGGAGGGGTGGTAGACTCAGAAGTATTAACATTAATGAATCGTGAAGAGCCCTCTAAAGGAAGAGAAGCACACAAAGAAAAGATGTCGGAGCTTAAGCTGTTTTGAACCTTTGAAGTAGCGTTTGAATTGAAAGCCACTGAATTCAATCCTGTAGAAGGTATCGTCAGATCATCATAAATCTTGTCAGTCCCGCTGCCACCACATTTATTGTAAAGCGCAGCCGTTCCTTCTTGGCCTGCAGCAGTCTCATTAAGCGCAAAGAAATCTAGATCGTTGATTGTTCCTACTTTTTGGTCCACAGTGAAATTGAAGTGCACGGCTTGAATTATGGCAGTGTCTGGAATAGAAGAAATATTGAAATCAAAGAAACCTCTCGCATTATCAGTTACACCATAAGATACTGTTGCTGTTGTTGAAGAGTTATCCGTTGTTGTTGCGTTCGTAATATGCCCATCAGAAAAACCATTGCCTTGAGGTTGTTGAACTGATGCGTTAGTTACATTACCGCCAAGCGCTACATCATCGGTGATTGTTGCATTACATTGCACTGTTTGGCCTTGTGTTGCAGGGTCTGGAGAACAGTTTAAAGAAGTAATATTAGGCGGTATAGTATCGTTAATAGGTGCCGGCTCTGTAATATAAAGCACACCGCGCCCAACAGAGTACGAGGTTGAGTTGTCCATGCCAATGGCTAACTGGCCACTGCCAAGGCTCACATTCTCGTTAGTGGTGGTTGCTGTTTGCGCAAAACCACCATAATAACCGTCCACTTCATAGCTGGCCGTCTCGCCGGTCAACGCTAAAGAAGTTCCCACTACGCACAGCAAGATCGTTGCCCAGAGTAGGAACTTCCTCATGTTCTAAAACCTCAACAAGCACTTCCGTGTTTTAGCGTTGTGGTCGGGGTGGACTGAATCATACACGTTGAGTTTGCCGTTTGGTTAAACGTACACGCTGCGTTGAAGCAAGTCACCGCAATGTTTTGAACATCAAAGCCACCAAGGTTAAGATCTCCAGTCATCGTATCGCCGCTCACATCAACGTAGTTATCATCGAGCACCGCAGTAAGGTTCGCTTCTGCGTTGTAGTAGCCTGCATCGTTGGTGAAGTCGTTCACCGTGACCGTTGTGTAGTCAATTTCATTATCGCTTACAACACCGCTAGCAAGTGTTGGACTTGTGTAGGTTCCAGTGAGATCGCCACCCGCAGCCGTTCCAGACCTAACAATGCTACTGTTATCTAGTTCAGCAGAGTTAATGCTGATTGCTTCAATAAAAGAGGTAAGCCAGCTTTCAAGGATGCCGAGTTTACTATCACTTTGCACTTGCATTTGTGTTGTGTTGTATAAATTGTCATCGATGATGTTGGTGTTCGTGTCCACATCTTGTGCAGTGAGCCATGCTGTACCGTTCCAGTAGGAATAATTGCCTGCGCCACTAGTCACTGCGCTAATATTAAATTCAGTTCCCGTTAGAACAAGACCATTACCTGCGGTGTATGCTGATCCAGTATTATTGTCCGTGCCACAAACAAGGGTCCCATCATTAGCAACGCCAATAACTTTATCGTTACCAGTACAATCCGTGCCAACTAATGCATTAAATCTTGTAGTCTCATTGGTATCGGTCACACCAGCACCAGCGGTAAGATCTACTTCGTTTCCATTATCGTCCAAGAAATAAAGGTTGTCGTCTGATTTAGCATAGATTTTACCATAACCGGCCTCAGCAATAGGACTGGTCACATATTCTACAAGGATTCGTCCCTGTACCATTAACTCCTCTGTATTAGTTATAGTAACTGGGTTTACTCCTATGGCCACTTGGCCGTTGGCCTGATCAATATAAAGGTCGTCATGGAATGTTACTACACCTTTTGTTGCATGGCTTGTTGCACGAATATCAAGAGTTTCACTGGCAGCATTGCCACCATTAATCGTTTGCCCACCCGCTCTTCCAGCAAGCAAAGCATATTGTGTGTGATCGTCATCAGCAAGACCCGTAAGGGTTCCGTGATCCGTGGCAGCACCACCATCGTCAGCTTCACACTCCCATGCTGCACTCGTTGCATTGTACTTAAGGATTTCAGTATCAGCACAAGAAGTAAGGAAGTAGTGCGTATCGTTCACACCAAGTGGTGCGATTGCGCTTTGGTTCCAGTAGGTATCCGTATCAGTTACCGTTTCTGTTGCCGTTACAAGACCGGTTACGTGGCCAAACGTGTCCAGAGTTACGTCTTGGATGTATGTCCTACCAGAGCTATCTACGCTTGCTTGAGAGCTAGTATCTGTGTGGTTGAACTCAGTTCCTGTAAGCGTTAATCCTGCGCCAGCGGTGTAGGTCGTGTCGGTATCAGTATCCACATCTGCAGAACAAATAAGGTGTGTGCCGTTCCATTGCAGCTTGTCTGTTCCAGCACAAGTTTCGCTGCTAAGGTTAAAGATAGTTCCAGAAAGAACTAAACCGTTGCCGGCTGTATAAGTTGTATCTGTGTCAGTATCTACATCTTGTGCAGTGAGCCATGCGCTACCATTCCAGTAAGAATAGTTTCCAGCACCGCTAGTTACTGCATTAATACTAAACTCTGTCCCCCCAAGGGTTAAACCGTCACCTGCAGTATAAGTAGTATCAGTATCAGTGTTGTTATCCGTGCCACAAACTACCGCACCATTAGAAGCAACGCCGATAACTTTATCGTTGCCAGTACAATCGGTAGCAACTAAAGCGTTGAACCGTGTGGTTTCGTTGGTGTCGGTATCGTCAAGGAGCTGGGCAGCAGTATAACCGCCAAGGTAGTCACTCTCGTTCGCATACACACTGCTCACTGCGTAAGGAACAATACTAAAGTTTTGAAGAGGAAGCGTCTCGCCGTCAATGCTTATCTGTTGGGATAAACCAGACTTGAAAATTACATAACTGAACGGAGTAGTAAGGCCTATGTCACGGTTCAATACGCCGTAGGAGGATAGCGTATCAGACTTCACTTCAGTGTACACGTTACTAAGGTCGGACTGGTTCACAAACGTCACGTTCACTGACTTACTCCCCGTGATAAAGTCGCCCGTACCAGGGTCTCTTAGCACTGCCTGAAGGTTCAGGAAGTCTGGAAACTCTAAGGCCAAGGCCATAGGGGTAAGTAATAGCATACAACACATCATTGATGTTATGAGTTTTTGGTTCATCTTTTTTTCCTCCGTTAGTAGCTGACCCATGCGTCGCATTGGACAGCAGACGTGACACTGATATTTGCATAATTTGTTAAGTTGGCTTTAAATGTACCGGTTCCGGTGAT
>JAAOEI010000584.1_pt1 | contig 13892 bp, 18 predicted proteins | sample 7059261 | NCBI WGS metagenome assembly JAAOEI01 (sample SAMN14008812, study PRJNA610033) | viral metagenome | isolation source: viral particles filtered from seawater | place: China: Hangzhou Bay, Yangshan Deep Water Harbour | collected 2017-10-31
TGCTCGGCGGAGACGCGGCCTGACTCTGCTTTCACTTCGCGGAATAGGATGCCGATGTCGTCATGTACGAGAACAAGGTCGGGCCATCCTTTCCCGTCATATGCGTATGCGGTGAGGTGGCGGCCGTTCACGCTCATTGAACGTGGGAAGTGAACGGCCCGCCACCCGTGTAGTCGCGCAACCTCAACGATAAGACGCTGGAAGGTAGCTTCGTCGGTAACGTCGAGGTTGTCGAACATTTAGAAGGGGATGCCGTCGGATTCGTCGTCGTGGACGCTCGCGGTGGTGACTACGGCGTCCATTGCTGCGCCAAAGTCGCTGAGGGCAGCAGGGTGGTCTAGGGCGACCATGAGCTGTTTAGCCGCGTTCTGCAACGCCTCGTCCTTTGTGTCGATGCGGCCTTGCCGCTCGTCGTAGCGCGGTTCCCACTTTTCCGCGTACCAGGAAAGTTGAGCGCGGGTGAGGTCGCCCAGGCGTACATCCTTGTTTTTCCCGAAGTGAATCGTGGTGTTGGCGAGGCGGTCGGCGGCGACGGTGCCGGTTGCAAGGGTTGGCCGTGGGGGCGCGGCGATGGTTGGTTCGGTCGGGGCGAGACGGACGGGTGCCCGGTAAGGAACTTCGTTGGGAGGGTTGGCAGCGTTGCCGTCATCGTCATCGTCGGTGGCAAGCGCGAGGAGCGACGCGATCCCGTAGCGGCGCGCGTAGGTAAGCGCGGCCCCGTACCGCTGCGAGTCGTGGAGATCGGCGCAGACCGGCACGGTCGAGGTAATCCCGTCATGCTCGTCGTCACTGATCCTCGTTACTACGCACGACATGTCTGCGTGCTGCGTAAGCAGTAGACCCTGCGCGGCAAGCGCGGGGCGCACCTGATCGATGATCGCGTCGAGCGTCGCGTACCGCGACCCGAAACGCGGGTTGGTTGCATCGCGGCGAATGGTGCCGATCGCTTGCTGCGCGAGGATCAGGCGCTCAGTGAAGCTGCTCATCTCTTGCCTCCTGTCTTGACGGTAGCGGCGGCATCGGAGCTTACCAGCCGGTATTCAACTGACTCGGCCCCTCGTCCTCCCACGTGGCGCTTGTCAATGATGTGCCCGTAGCGGCGTAGATCGCTGATGCGGCAGTGAACGATGCAACCGGTAGAGCGGTACAGCTCTGCCGAGGTGTGCCACTCGCCGTCCCCAAGTACGCGCAGCACGCGAGCGCATCCGCTCTCTTTATTCATCTTTTCTTTTCCTTTCTAAGTGTGCTGGTTACCGGGCGCGGTAAAGTGGACACGGCAGCCTAGTTATCCACACTGTTCTCCACAGGGTTATCCACAGGTTGTTCACAGGTCTTTCTGTAGACGCCGATCACATAATCGAAGCGTCCGTCGGGGAGCTGCTGCCGCGTTACATCGGTCACTAGACCGTTAGCGCGGAGTTCTTCCAGGGCGGAACGTGTCGTCGCGTAACCGTTCGGCCACCGCCGACCTTTACGCAAGTTTACGTGCCATCCGCTCGGCGCAGACAGTAAGAAAGTGTAGAGGCCGACAGCTTCCAGGCTCATTCCCGAGCGTGCCACAGCGTTAGGTACGCGAACGTGCAGCTTCTCGGGCTGTTTGCCGATCCTAACGACGCGCACGCTCGATGCTCCTAACCAGGTCGCGCCGCCTGCGAGCACGAATGATGCGGCGGCGTTCAAGCTGTCCCAGGCGCATTAGCACTAAAGCAGCCGCGCTAACCGCGACCATGATGATGATCTCCCATGCGGCCATATGGCCGAGGGTCGCACGGCCCGCCACCGCCGCCAAGAGCACCGCACCGACAGCGATCATGACGCCACCGGCAAATGCGCGCGAAGGCCACGACGCAAGCCAAGCGTGAACGCACGCGAAGCTTCCCACCCGTCCGCCGTTTGTACGCGATGGCGGACGTCTGCTACTACGCGGTTGAAAATGCGAGCGCGATGCTCGCCGGCCCCGTTCCAGAGAAAAGCGATTTGCTCGCCCAGCGCGTAAGCCTGCTCTACGGCACACTGTTCGTTCGCCGTGCGATGATTACTTGCCATCGTCCGCCACCTTGACGCCCATGCCGATCAATACCTGCCTACCGTCCGAAACGTAAGCGCCGGACAGGTCAGCGCCGGACAGGTCAGCGCCGTACAGGTCAGCGAAGCGCAGGTCAGCGAAGCGCAGGTCAGCGCCGCGCAGGTCAGCGCCGGACAGGTCAGCGCCGGACAGGTCAGCGAAGCGCAGGTCAGCGCCGTGCAGGTTAGCGCCGTACAGGTCAGCGACGGACAGGTTAGCGACGGACAGGTCAGCGCCGGACAGGTCAGCGACGGACAGGTCAGCGTCGGACAGGTCAGCGCCGTGCAGGTTAGCGCCGGACAGGTCAGCGACGGACAGGTTAGCGGCCGACAGGTCAGCGCCCGATAGGTTAATGCCGGACAGGTCAGCGCCGCGCAAACTATCGCCGTCGTAAACGCGCAAAAGCGCGCCTGAAACGTCTCTGATCTCGATCATTTTCCCTCCTACGGGTTAGTGCGGCCTTACGGCCACGTGCTTATTTTAGCACACGGCGCGTGCGTGTCAAGACAAGATCGAACGGCCCCCGAAGGAGCCGCCCGATACCCATGTGAGAGAAGCTGACAACCCGCAGGAGGAAGGTAAGTCAGCCGCCAAGCAGTATAGCTACTTCGATGCTTTCTTGCCGTTCACGTACCCGACCGCGCCGCCGAGCGCCATCGAGTAGACCGCGATAAGCGCCTCCGCGCTAATCCGATCGAGGACGCCGAGGACGGTGACGCCGACTAGGGCGACGACGGCGACCAGGGCCTGATGCAAGCTGAGATCGCGCATCATGAGCGGGTAACGGTGATGAGGCCCGGCACGTAGTTCCCGGCACCGCCAGCGCCAGCGCGGACGAAGCCGGTGCCTGCTGCCAGAAGCCACCCGCGCACCTTATAAACAAAACTGCCAGCGCCGGGCACGTCGCGGTACTTACAAACGACGCCGTTCTGAACACCGCCCGCAAGGTAAATCCGGCCGAGGTTCGTAGTGTCCCGCCACAGATTCAAATAGATTGTCTCCGAAGCGTTCGGCTCAATCCGGGGGAAAGACGCCTCGATGTAGACGGCCTGCGATGTGACCGTCGTCACGCTTGGCGCGGTGATGACGTCCGTCGGCGACGCCTCGTTGGTTGAAGTAATGCTGACCCCAGCGGTAATGGTCGCCTGGCCGAGCACCGCTTCCGGGCCGATCGTCACCCAATTTGTCCCGTCGTAAACCTCGACGTTGTTAGTGTCAAGAAGATAGGTTGCCTCGCCCTCCTCCAATGTGGGCTCGCCAGTTCCGCCATACGCAGCCGTGCGCGTTGCCGCGTCAGCGAACACCTTTACGCCGCGCATCAAATACTGATTTGTGTTGGCGGCGGTAAGGATTTCGCCAGCCGTGAAACTCTTTGTGCCGGTGATCGCCACGTAGCCTCCTAAGCTAGAACGTTGTTATCGAGGGTTCCAAAAGCGACGGAATCGAGCGTCATCCAACCTGCCGACGTTTTGGCGCCAAGCCCAATGGTCATCTCGTGGCGTCCACGGTCAATGCGGTGCTCGATGCTTTCGACGCCGTAATACTCGGAAAGGGTCAGAGGAGCGCCAACGGTAAAGGTGCGCTCGACCTGAACGGCGTCGCCGAGGTCAGTCAAAAGTAGATCGTGGACGTGATGGTCGATCTGCTGAATAACCGGCACCTGGATGCTTCTAACGTTTGTGGTTGGCTCGCCAAACCTTGCAAGGAGATAGTCGGCTAGCGACTGGGCATCGCCTGAAGTGAGAAGTTCGCCGGTGTCGGGCGCAAGTGTGCCGGTGTAGTCAAAATAGCTTGCGCTGTTGCGCGCCGTCTGGACAGCCCCGGTCGAATCGGTGATGTTGATTTGCGGGTACACCTCGGCGGCGGTTTCCAAACCAATCGTGCTGTACCGCACGCCGCTAAGGTCGGGTGTAAGCGTAAAGTTTGTGACCGGATTGTAGTTCGCATACCGTTCCGCGAACGTAAGAGTTCCATCGGCGGCTGCGTAGAATTCTCCGCCCTCCGCTGCGGCGACCTGCTGCAAAATGTCAAGAATGTTGCTTCCGGCGTCTGCCGTTCCTGCGACGACGCTGACGGTGCCGGCTGCAAGAGACGTGCCGTACGCGAGCGTCCCGGCAAGTGCGAGAATGTCGGCGACTCTAGTCCCGGTAAGTGCCGACGAAAGCGCGGTATCAAACTCGACTGCCTGCCGTCCAAGCGTGGCAAGCGAATCCGTGGCAACAAACTCTGCCACTTGAAAATCGCCGGGTCTCATGTCATACGCGATCTGCTCAATATTCCCTGCAAAAAGGGTATGCCACGTCGGCCCCGTTTTGCGAAACTCGACTAGCAGGCTGCGGCCTTTCACAATGTTGCCGTAATACGGGCCCGCGGTGTTCTCGGGGTCGTAATCGCGCGCCTGGTCAAGAAGGCGTACGGCGGCGTAACCTGCGCGATGCTGATCCGTGGTGCGTTCGCGGCCGCGCCGCACCGTGATTTCCGTCACGTCAGCCGTAACGTCCGTATAGGTGTAAACGGGAGCGTCCGGCCCAAGCGTGGCGCTGTCAAGCTCTGCAAACCCTTCCACGTCCAGGTGCAGCTCTGTGTAATCGACTGTGAAGCCGATGCGGACGCGATATTGCGTTCCGGGGTTGCTGACGACTTCCACGGTTAGTACCCGGTGACGCGGAGGGGAAGCGCGCCGTTACGGCGCTGCCAGTCCTGTAGAGCATTGACGATGCTATTGCCGACCGCTGCGCCGTTCGTGCCAATTCCGGCATTCACGACAAGGTTCAGCTCGGGTGCGAGCGCCGACGCGCGGGCTGGGCCGCCAAGCGTGTCTGCGCGGATCGTGTTCAGCGCTCCGGCAGCTCCGGTGACACGGCCGAGGCTGGCGGAAAGGCCACGAGCGAAGGCGTCCCCGAGGTTTGTTCCGGCCCGTTCATAGTCGGGGCCAAACGAATTGCCGAACAGAGCAAGGATACGCTGATGAGCGTTTTGCCAAATGGCCGGTTCGCGCTTCAGGCTGTTCTCAATGTCGCCAAGGCGGCGTTCAAGGTTCTCGCGCTCCAGGTTGCGCTCGGACTCCAGCTCTTTCTGACGCTCACTAGCGCGAGTACGGGCGGCAACGCGCTGATCTTCCGCAACCTTTTCTGCGAAAGTGATCTCGCCGTCGCGCTGTTCCTCCAAGCTCGCCGTGACTTTCTCAAGTTCCTTATCTCGCAAACGTGCTTCCTCGGCAACGCGATCACGCAACTTGTCAATGGCCTGTTGCTCCACCACGTCGGCAAAGCGTTCCTCCGCGCGGCGAATATCTTCAGCGGTCGATTTGCTGTCGGCACGTGTGCGGTCAAGGTCAAGCTGCGCATCGCGCAAATCGCGGGCAGCTCGCTCCTCCTCGCGCAACGCTTCCAAGCGGCGCAATTCAACCTCGGTCGCTGAGGGTGCCATGAGAACGCTTGTAGCGCGACGAATCTCGCCCGCGTAATAAGCGTTTATTTCGCTTATACGCGACCTAAGGGCGCGGTCAATATTGTCAAGTTCGCGCTCTAGGTTTGCGCCGATTTGATCTACAAGGCGGGTTGTTTCGGCGTCGAAGGCGCGAAGGCCACGGTTTGTATAGTCGCGGAAAGCGTCGCGGAAACGCTCCGTAGCAGCTTGCACGCGCCTGGCACCGGTTTCTTGGGCGCGCTTTGCCGCTTCAGAAACTTTTGCGGTCGCCGCCTTTACTTTCTCGGCGGCTCCACCGGCGCTTTTGGTAGCCGCGTCGCCAATTGCGTCAAGAGCTGGGAACGTGCCTGCGGCGACGCCAGCAACCGGAGCGGAAGCGGCCTGCTGAACGCCCTTGATCGCTTTGGCGGAACGGTCAAGAAGCGCCGGAAAGTTGACATTTGAGTTAGCAAACGAGAGGGACGCGCGCTCGAACGTGTCGAGGCTTTGACCTGCCTTGTCGATCGCATCGGCGACTCCGGCGATTTTCTTTGCGTCGTTACGGCGGAGCACAAAGTCGCTTGCCTTAGCGAGCTGCTCAACAGCCTTGACGACAAGATACGCGCCTGCCGCGACACTCTTCGAGAACTTGGCGACAATAGCTCCAGCGGCCCCGATCACGGTTACTGCAACATTGCCGAACACTTGCAACGCTCTAGCAACATCTTTGTTAGTAGCCTGCAACGCTACTAGCGCGGCGACGACGGCTCCAATGATGAGGCCGAAGCGGACAAGCGGGCTTGCCTTCACAACAAGATTGAAAGTGCGCGTAAGCACTTTCACGGTTGCCATAACGGCTGCATAGGCCCGCATCGCAATGTTCACGGCAATAATCGCTCCGGCAAGTCCTGCAAGCGACGCGGTAAAAATGACAACGGCTTTAGTGTTCCGCCCCGTAAAGTCTGCGACACGCTGCAACACAGGAAGAAGCGCCGAGACGATAGGCAGTAGGCCCGCCCCAATGCTTTCCTTTGCCTCGTCAATGGCAATGGCAAACCCGCGGATGCGGCCCTCGGCCGTCTGCGCCTGACGCTGCGCAGCACCGCCAAAGGTGCGCGCAAGCTGCGCTGTGATCACGTCAAGGTTCTTAGACTTTACGGCGGCCTTGTCGAGCGGAACGCCAAGCCTAGTGAGCGCGCTCACCTGGCCCGTCGCGGCCTTTGACAGAGCGAGAGTGACAGTCTCTAGGTCGCGGCCGCTACCGGCAGCAATATCCTGAGCAAGTCCGAGAAGTTTCTGTGCGCGCTCCACGTTCCCCGTGGAACGCACAAGTTGGGCAAGCGCGGGCCTAAGTTCGTCGTCGGCGGTAGCGGTAAGGCGCGACTGCGCGCTGATGTATTCCTCGACCGCGGCGACCTGCGCTTCCGTTGCCCCGGTGGAAACCTGGAGCTGCCGGGCGAGGGCATCCTGCGCGGCGGCGTCGGCAATAGCAGCCTGAGTCGCTCCGATGATTGCAGAAGTAGTGGCGCCGAGCGCGACGGTTGCTGGTAGCAACGCCGACCGGAATGCGTTGCCGGTCGCTGCGGTGATCGCCGAAAGGCTGGAAAGATCCTTTTGCGCCTGCTTTACCCCGGCGTCGATGAACTTGCTAATGATTGGGACAATGACGGCCATTAGGCAAGCTCCTGTGTTAGCCGACGTTCGGCCTTTGCGATGACGTCGCCGACGGCCTGCTCGGTGCGGGAACGTTCAAGCTGCGCAGCTTTCCACATCGAGCGGGACGCTGGGCCGTAACGGCGGCGCAGGTTCCTATTGAACGCTTCGCCCTGCGGTGTGCGCGTTGACTTGCCGCTTTTACCGGCCATGTCAAACACGGCGCCGGCCGCGTTCTTCTGCTTGATGACGACAATGCTGCCAGGCTTGCCGCTGCGGCCCGTCACGATTCCCGTGCGCGCCTGCTTCGTCCACGGGTACGCGGGCTGTTCGGCTTGTCCCCGGCGGCGCGTTTGCCAGTTCGACAATGGCGGCGATGTCGGCACGAACGAACGCGCACGCTCACGGACGGGCCTACCAATCGCCGCAACGTCACGGTTGAGTTCTTTTGCAAACTCAACGTCTAGACGACGAATGGCCCCAATGGTGCGGGGCAGGTTTTCAACCGTGATGGTCGCGGATGCAGGCAACTATGGTCGTTAGGTCGTCTAGGTCAAAGTCGATGTTGTTAGGCCAGTAGCCGGTGCGGGCGCATACGTCGGCGACTAGCCGCCTGTACGTGCCCGGTTCGTAGGGGTCGGGTCGGCCGCCTCGACGGCCTCCAGGTCAACAAGCTGCCCGATAAACTCATCCAGCTTTGCAGGCACCTGGACGCCGCGACGAACAAGGACGTCGTGGGCGAGGAAGCAAAGGTCCTCGATGCCAACGCCGTTGGCGAGCGACGAAACCTTGTCCTTGCGGAACCGCTCCCAACGGACAAGCGCCAGGAGGTCGGTTTCGACCTCCTGGGCGCCCTGGCCGTAATCGATGCGAAGGGTTAGCTTCACGCGCGGGTGACGTCGCCGTCCACGATGAACTCCACCGTGGTCGAAAGGATCGCCGAGGCGTCGCCACCGGCCGCGGGGAACTGCGGAATGACGTTCCCGGTAAACGTGGTGCCGGTGCCGCCCGTGACGGCAAGCTCGAACGCGATCGCCGTGCCAGCGTCAGCGGCAATCCACAGGGCCTCCGCAAGTCCGGCGGCCTGATCCCAGTCCTGGAGGAACTGCACGGAAAGCGTGCCCGTGGTGTCCGTGACAACGGACGTGTTGCCGGAAAGCGTTGCAATCGTCTCCACGGTGTTCGTCATCGTGAGCGTGGCGGACTGCGCCATGTCGGTGTAGACGTCGCCGTCGATCTCCAGCGTGAGATTCCGGCCCGTAATAATGGTGGTAGGCATTTTGCTCCTTAGTCTGCGACCGCGATTTCGACGGTCAGTTCGTAGGTCGGGTATTCGGACGATCCGACAATAATGCTGCCTGGCTGCCCGCTGATCGTGTTATTGACACCGATAGCAAGGTCGCCCATTGCCATAAGCGATTTTGCTGCGTCCGCATTTGCGGGTCCGGGCGCAATGAGCGTCACGTTCACGGTGCAACGGACAACGCCCTGCGCCATAAGCTCAAAGCTCGGCGGGTTCACCAGGGCGCACGGCGGCGACACGTTCCGCGGATCGCTCGTAGTGCGAATCCCGGCGGTGGTAAGGCGAGCGACAACCTCGTCGCTTGCGTATTGAAGCCAGCTCACGCGACGGCCCCGCGATTGATTCCGAGCAGTCGCATGACTTGAATGAGCGATCCGATGGGTGCGCTACCCATCTGGTCAAACGATGCGTACACATCGGCGCTGCCGCGCTCGCGGTACAGCAAACCGGCGTACATGACGGTGCCTGCCTTCACGGAGGCCGACGGGACGTTGGCCGGGTGATCGTCGTAGCCTGCTGCATAGCGGCGACGGTACGCCCACTCATTCGCGCCGGCGGTGACGCTGACGAGGTAGTCCTCGTCGGCCTCGCTTGCCAGCTCGATGCCGATAAATACCTCGACGTCGGCGGTGTCGATCCAGGTAACCGCAATATTGGCAACAGCTCCGGTCGGAGTAATCGCCGTCGTCGTGTTCGGCTTTGTTGTCGTGTAGCTGATTTCGTCGTCGCCGAGGTTTACGGCGGTTAGCTGCCGTGCGCCGTCCAAACCGTTGCCGACGCCGAAGATGTAAGCGACGGCTCCGGGCTCGAACCCGGTGGCGTCCGAGATGGCGAGCGTGACAATCCCGTCAAGGATTTCCGCGCTACTAATAGTTGCCATCTCGGACGCCCCTTTCTAGTTCGGCTTAGACGTTGCCGACGCCCTGGAACATGACGGTGTCCATCGACAGGGTGGCGAAGTAGCCGCGCCACGCGACGGTGACGCCGAGCGTTGAGGGATTGGACACCTGGATTGCGCCCTTCTGCCGCTCGTACAGCTCGAGGCCGCGCGGGTTGCACACGATCATGTGCTCGTCGCCGAGCTGGGCGGACTCAACAACAATGAGGCCAAAGGCGAGGCCGCCGCGCTGCGGCACGCTCACGTCGCCGAGGGCGTTGCTCGGGCCGAGGTTCGGGAACAGGGGCTGCCCGTTCACACTGAGCTTGCCGAGGTCAGCGACCCTATCCGGCGAGCAGAGCAGGTGCGTCGGCAGGTAGCCCGTTGCCGCAATGTTCGTCCGGGCCGTCCACACGGCGTCGAGAACGTCCTGCGGATCGGTCCAGTCCGCGACCGGCGTGTTCGTGCCGACCGTGTTCAGGACGGCATCGCAAGCGGCCGTCTCCGTGGCAAGCGCGTACTGGCGGGCCAGGTCGTCAATGACGAGGGCGAGCGCGCTCGGATCGGTGAAGTCCACGTCCTGCTCGGAGAGGGTGACGTAGCCGCCATAGGTGTCGATCGTGACGGTCTGCGGCGAGACGATCATGGCCTGCGAGGCGAGGGCGACGTTCTCCCCGGCCTGCTCGGCAACGCTCGTGCGCTGCGTGATCTTCGGGCGCGTGAACGTGCGACCGGAGCCGGGGATGGCGCGAGTGCCAAGCGCGTCGATGACGGGCCGGATGGCGGAGATGCCGTCATAGACCGGGCCGATGATCGGCTCCGGCAGGATGCCCGTCGAGTCGTCGGTGTCCTGATTGGCGGCCTGGATTGCCGCCCACTTCTCGCCGCCAACAATGCGGGCGCTGATCCACTCGGCGGCGCTGACCTGCACCGGGCGCGGGCTGACACGGACAGCGACGGGGGCGGCCGCGAGCACCGGCTCCGGCAGCACGTTCTCGTTCTCGTTCATTGTGTTCTCCTCGGCGACCTCGTCGCCGTTGTTAGTAGGGTCGGCCTCGTCGGCCTCATGCTCGGGTGCCTCAGCAGCGACGGTCGCAACGCGGGCACCCTCAAACGCGCCGACCGGAACCAGCGAAAGTTCAATCCACCGTCCGCGAGCGACGACCATCGTGCGGCCCTCGAACGTGTAATCAATGGGATCAACGCCGACACTCACAGCGTCAAGTACGCCATCGGCGGCGAGCACCAGGGCCTCGTCACCGGCCTGCGTCCGGCTCACCTTCGCGGTAAACGTCATGCCGTCCGAAGTCTCGGCGCGCTCAACTACACGGCCGAGGGGACGATTCATGTCGTGGCCTGCCAGGAACTTAGGCGGCTCACCATCAACCGGGAGGCTGCCAGGAAGGAACCGGACAAGCTGGCCGCTGGAGACGGCTGCGTCCACGTTCCACGGGACGGCGATGCCGCTGATAGTGCGCGTGTCATCGTCGAGACTTGCGGCGAGCTGGACGGGACGGTCGAAGCGGATCACGTGGGGACCTCCGAGGTGGTCGGCTGCTGCTCCATCTGGTCGCGGAGCGGCGAGCGGAAATAGCGTTCGAGGCTGAGGCGGACATAGCGGCCGCGCGGAATCACGTTGTCGCCCGAGAGGGTCTGCTCGATGGCCTCGATGTAGGGGCGAGCGCCGAACTCGAACAGGGCGCGCGTGGACTCCTGCGCGTTTTGATAGGTCATGCCAGGGGTCGGGGCGCCGACGAGGTAGCCGGGGACGTTGCCGACACGGGCCAGTTCCAGCGCCTGATAGTTGCGCGCTTCTACAAGCTGCAAACGATCCGGGTCCATCGCTGACTCGTGCCACTCGACACCACCGGAGAGGGCGGCGATAGCGGACGACTGGCGGGCCTCCGACCATGCGGCCGCAAGCTCCGCAAGCTCGTCGCTGCTCATCGGCTCACTGTTGGCGCTCGCCTGCAACCAACCGGCCGGAATCTCATTCTTTGCAAAGCGCTCAGAGGCCGCGTCGAGCCGCTGCGCAATCGTGATCGCCCGAATACCCGTAGACAAAATCCCCTGGATCGGCGAGAGGAACTGGATAACGTCGCGGCTCGGCAGCTTCATGCCATTGAACGTGAGCTGGTCGCTGACGCCGAACCACACCGGCCCTGCCTGATCCGAGGTCTGCACCATGCTCGCGGGAAGCCACGTAAACGCTGACGGAAAGCCATTTGAGTAGCGCGCGGTCACACCCCAAAACGCGCGGCCCTGGAAATAAAGATCATCGAACGTCCACGCGAGCAGCCACGCGCGGGTAGCGCTTGGGTCGGGACGATTCATCCACGTTTCCGGTGCAAGTTCAATCTCCACCGGGTCGCCCTGGTCGTACGCAAACGCATACTGCTCAAGGTCTGCCGAGGCAATCATTGACGCTATAAGGTCACGTGCCCGGCTGATTGTGGGAACGCGCATTGCTGCGTCGCGGGTAAACGACGACGAGTAAGTCTGGTAGTTGCCGACGCCTTCGGCGCGTCCGACTTCTGCGCGCACGACCGTCTCGGCGGGCATAGTTCTAGTACGGCGGAAAACAGCCACACACAAAAGTTAGCAACCGTTGTCCACAAATGGAAACGAGACAAAACGTGCGTGAGAATCTGATTGCTACAGCAGCCAAGTACATCGGTGTGACCGAGGTAGGGCCGGACAATCGTGGCCGCGACGTAGACCGCTTCCTCACCATTGCAGGGACGGCTACCGGGCAGCCGTGGTGCGCCGCTTTTGTTTACGCGGTCACGCGGCAGGCCGGGTATCACCCCGGCGTCAGGTGGCCCGCATCGTGCCGTTCATGGGTCGCATGGGGGATCGAGCACCGGGCGGTGCGAACAACGCCGCGCCGTGGCGATCTTGTCGTATTCGACTGGGACGGCGACGGCCCCGACGACCACATCGGGTTTGTCGAGAAAGTTCACAAGGTCGGCCCGGTTGTTTCGCTGACGACCATTGAGGGTAATACCAGGGTGACTGGGAAGCGCCGCGATGGCGTCTACCGGCGTACGCGCGTTATTCGCCGGTCGCGGGTTGTGTTTATTGACCCGACCGTGTAATATAGATTCACATCGAACATATGCTCGTGAACGGCCCGCATAATGCGGGCCGTTTGCGTTAGCGGGTACGACGACTGGCGACTACTACTGCGGGCCGAGCGCGTTTAGCTTCCTCACGGCCCAGTTGCGCCACGGCCCACACGAGACAGCGGGCCAGCTCGATAGGGCCGGGCGATAGCTTTGTCGATAGCGTGTAGCCGCCGCCCATCTCGGCCGCAACGGCCCGGCTCACATGGTCGCCTAGCACGGCCGAGCCGCAATGATGGACGCGGCCTTCTACGATCATTGAACGGGTAAAGCGTGTACCGGCCAGCATCTCGCGGCGGCCGACAAGCTGCACGCGCTTTTGTTGCGCGAGCGGGATCGAGGATTCGAGGCCCGCGCCGACATAGGCGGTCAGGTCGCGGTCGGCGTCGAGCATGTCGCCAATCTCGGCCCACGTTTCGCGCAGCGAACGGCGCTCCCCGTGGAAGCGAACGTACACGCCCTCGGGTTCCTTTACGGCCCGCAGAAGGAAGTAGCGCGACTCTCCCGTCCGGGTTTCAAGGAAGATGCCGCCGCCGCGCAGCTCCGGCTGCTCGACCTGGAGGGCGGGCCATGTCCCAGGCGGCAGCCACGCCTCCTCGGCACTCACCCACATATTCAAGGACGCGCGCAGAAAGGCTGCGCGGTTCGGCGCGTCCAGCTCCATTAGAAGCTGCTCCGGCTGAATCGTCGTCCCGAGAGCAGGGTTCGCATATGCCCAGGTGCGCGGGTCGTGTTCAGATGATCCCGCGGGTGGCGACCATTCGGCGAAGTGAAGCTGCGAAGGCTGGTCGATTGCACGTATGCCCTGGTCGCGCCACCGCTGCATTGCCTTGCTCTCTTCGGTGCCTGCCGTGCTCCACATGGAAAACAACGGATCGGGCCGGGCGCGTTGCGACGGAAGGAGCGCCTGGTCGATCACCTCATCGCTGACGCTCCATAGCTCATCCACGACCACAAGGTCGGGCGAGAGGCCGTGGCCCCCCATCGGCTTTGCGGCGACAAGCTGCCAACGTGACCCGTCAGGCATCCGCAGTTCCTCGCGCCCGTGCGACCACGTACCCGTGGCGCCATACTTGTCAATCAGCAGGGGTGCCAGCACGCGATAGATCATTTTTGCCACGTCGTACTTGTGCGCGGTGCTGACGACTAGCTGCGGCCCGTGCGTCAAAGGGCGACGCAACAACCACCACGCAATGAGCGCGCCAAGCGCCACGCTCTTGCCGTTCTGTCTGGCAACGCTTACCAGGCTAAGGCGGTGCGCGAGCTTCCCATCATCGAGGTAGGCAAGTTGGCCTTCAAGTGCGAGGCGCTGCCAGGCCATTAGCTCGACGCCCGTCAGCTCCTGGTACAAGGCCGCCGCCTCGCCAGCGAACGACCCGACGGTATCCGGGCGGATCGCTCGCAATCGCGGCAAGTCATGGCCAATCGGAGTGTCTGAGTCTTGCGACAGAGATTCCGACG
>JAAOEI010000585.1_pt1 | contig 13872 bp, 14 predicted proteins | sample 7059261 | NCBI WGS metagenome assembly JAAOEI01 (sample SAMN14008812, study PRJNA610033) | viral metagenome | isolation source: viral particles filtered from seawater | place: China: Hangzhou Bay, Yangshan Deep Water Harbour | collected 2017-10-31
AAATCTCCACGGGTAGCACCTGGAGACATCACTAAATCTAAAGCTTCTTCGGGATCTAATCTGTTGTTTCTTATTTTAGCAAAAACACTGTTCGCTCTTAATCTTGATGTTTCTTGCAAAGTATCTAATGCACCACGCATAGCAGTAGCTACACCTTGATCAAGACCTTGGCTAACTGCTTGTGTTATTACATCTTCATCAAGATTTGTTATTTTCAAATCTTCAAATCCTTTAGCAACTTGTTTTAATCTATTATATTCTGCTCTGCCATATAGCTCTACGCCAGTATCACCTAAATCATCTAATGATTTTATAAACTCATTTGGTTTGAATTTTGTTGGGTTGATAGAATCAAATCCAGTTTTGCTCAAAGCACCTTGCAACCATTCTTTACCCATTTGAGTTTTGATTTGATTGTATTGCGTATCATCTAATGCTTTTTTTAATCTCTTTAGACCAGTTGGTGTACCGCCATTACCAATTACTTTTTGAGTTAATCCAGTTAAAACTCCAGGCCTTGCTATGTTAAATGACCCACTACGCATTTGCTCAACAAGCTCTTTAGAACCTAAAGTGCTTGAGATATCATTGTATAATCTAGTTCCATCTCTAAATTGTTGTCTTGCTGTAGGTAATAATTTAGATGCAACTTGCATCTTTTTAAAAGCTTCAGAACCTAATTGATCTGTTATATCTTTAGTAAGCGAATCAATATTTGACCTTAAAAGAAGGTTATCAACTTTAACGATAGCATCATCCCAAACTTGAGTTAAGTTAACGGAATTATCTATAATTGATTTTTGTGCAAGCTCAGCTTCTGTTTTAGGTGCATTTTTTAGATCCCAAAGTTTTCTTCTAAGTTGGTAAGCATCAGTAAATGATGCTTTATCGCCTAATGCTCTTAAATCTTCTACTAATCTTAAACCTAATCTTCCTTCTTCTGTAGCTAATTCTCCAGTACCAGCTTTTAAGAATTTCTTTTCTGCTAAGTCTGCTACGTCTTTCACTAAGGATGTTGGTAATATTCTTGCGTCGCCAATAGATGTCTCAATGACTTCATTGATGGTAGCCCATTGTTGAGACATAGTTTCTTCAAAATTCTTTGCAGATTGTTGTACAAAGTTAAATATATTATCATCTATGAGTTGATTACGCTCCAAACCACCAGCTAAATTATCAGCAGATTGTTTAAGAGCACTCATAATTGAGCCGTATGCTTCTGTTTGTTTCTTCGCTAACTCTTTACCAAATTTCTTTTCAAACTCAATGAATAAATCACCTGCAGACTTTTGGCTGCCTTCTGTAGCGGCTTGACTGATAAATCGATTTAGCTCACTAACTTTTTTATCCATAGCTTCAGCTATTCTTTGCGTTCTTGGTGATCCACCTAATACGCTTTCTTGTAATTGTTGAAACTTAGCTGCAATAGGTCTACCTTTTATTTGTGCTATGGTAGGCTCTAATCCTTCTTCAATACCCTTTGCAGTAATTCTTAAATCTTCTTTACTTGCTTCTTGTATAAATTTTTTACCAGATGGAGCTATTCCTCTGTAAATTAATAAAGGTATGCCGAACAACAGTTCTCCAGCCGCAGCTATACCACCTTCAATAGCGGCATCTTGTGCTATATCCCCTGCAGTTTGTTTTGATACGCCAGCTAAACCTTCTATTGCTTCCTCGGCAAGTGATCCACCGCTACCACCAATAAAAGCACCTACTGCACCACCTAGTAATGTTCCTATGCCGGGAGCAAAACCAGTTCCAACTGCTGCACCTTTGACTGCACCAGTAATACCACCTGCTAATTCTGGTAGTATACCAACTAAATCAGATAAATCATTTCTGCTAAAGCCCTCTTCATCTATAAGAATGTTTTTATCTGTTTCAACACCTACTTTTCTTGCACCACTTGGTGTTAAGGCTAATCTACCTCTATTATCTCTTGTGTAGTCTGCTGTTGAAAAACCTTGTTTTGCAAGTATAGCTTCTTCTTCTGCATTATTTTCTGCTACAGATAATGCTGATCTAAGACCAAAATTTTGTATGCCAGACTCTGTATCAAAGTTCGCTTGTGGAACATCACCTTGCTTTTGTTGAGTTGTTTTTGTTTGTGCTAATAAATCTTCAAAAGTTTCTTCTCTAGGCTCAACTGAAAATTGTTTATCAATATCAGCTAACTCTTGTTCGGTTGGCTCATTGCCTTCTATTTCAACTCTGACAATTCCTTGAGGAGTTTCAACTCTAATAATACCCATTATGTTCCACTCGGTCTTATTCTTCTGTACACAACACCTTGTTCGTCTTCTGCTTTTTCATACTTTGTGCCACCTAACACAGATCCACCTTGTTGTATATTTATAAATCTACCTACATTTTTATACGCTTCGTTAATTTCATCTTTTCTTGTGTTAATGATGTTTCTATAAAGTCTTCCTAATTTTTCTTTAAGTAAATCTAAATCACCTTCACCTTTAAGAACATCAATGCCACCAACTATTTGGTCTACCAATCTTCTGTCATTATCAGATATAGTTTTACCACTTTCACCAAGTATATCTGCTGCGTTTCTAGCTTTTAGCTCCGTCAATACGGCATTTAACCTTTTTAAAGGATCTGTTTCACCAGAGCCAACTTTTATTCCAAAGGATTTAGCCAATTGTTTACCAAAAGATCTAATTTGATCTCCAGCAGTTACATCAGTTTGATTTATTAAAGCAGCAATTTCTCTAAATTGATCTTTTGCTCTATTTAATCCTTTTTCCATTGTTGCAATTGTATTTAAAGCTACTTGTGGTTCTATTATTTGATTTTTTGCACCAGTTGGATTATTTGGGTTTGTATAAAAAACATCAAAACTTATTTTTGAACCACCGAACAATGGTATTGACTTTGGTTTTTCTAAAAATACTTTTTTCTTGTCCTTGTTTGCCGCATTTATAAGGGTTTTTGTCATATCTGTATATGAAGAAGAATCTATAACTTCATAGTTTTTATTAAATTCTGAATCATTCAGTAAATTGGTAAGCTCATAACTGTTAAGTCTCTGAAAGTTACCTGTATTTTTAAGTATACTATTCTGCAATCCACCATCTTTTGGAATTATGACATAACCTTTTCTATTCATTGCTTCTTTTTGATCTGACTCTTTCTTGCTTAGAGCATATGCACCTGCTTTAGCTCTTATGGCTTTAGCCTCACCTGCCTCACCAGTTGCTTTTAGTATATTGCTGATATTAAAGCCTTTACCTGCTCTGTTTTGCATTAACGCTAAACCAAAAGACATTAGTGCTTGTTTAGTATCTGGTTCACCAGAAACATCTAATCCAGTAGCTTCTCCAAACTCTTTAATATAATCTGCGTAATTTCCAGGCTTTATGCCGGGTCTTGCTTCTTTTAAAAACTCATCTAAAGCTTTAACTGTGGCTTTTTTTGCTGGAGTATCTGCACCTTCCACCTCATCTCCAGTACCTTTTGATGAATCTGTTGTATCTGCATCAAAATCACTATCAAAGCTTGTATCAATAACTTCACTCGTACTAACTTCAGAAGGCTTGCTTTTTGCTTCCTCTTGTAGTTTGTCTATGGTTGCTTGATCAACTTCACCTTGTGGGTCAAAAGCACCAACATCACCAACACTTTTGCCTATCAAATTTTCTAATGCTTTTGATGTTTCTGATGCTAACTTGCTTTGACCTTCGTCTGTAAAGATGTCTGACCCTGGTATTGATGATGTTTGGTCATCTGGCAAAAATATCTCTGGACCAGAACCAAGTCCACCAGTTCTTTTTTGAAATTCTTCTGGTGTTAATTGATTTAAATAATCACCAAGTATATTGCCACCTGGATTTGTAAACATCCCTATTCCACCAGTTGCTAGTCTGCCACCCTCCAGAAAAGTTAAAGGAATGTCTCCTAAAAATTGTAGAAGCTTGCCACCTTGCGTCTTAGGTTTACCGAACATTTGTTCCATGTTTTTGACTGGTGGTATAAATGTTTTAGCGGCAGGCCCCTCACCTGAAAGCAGTCCTTTTCCATATGTTTGAGCTAACTCTGCAAATGTTTTAGGTTGGCTAGGAAGATTTAAACTCTTAAGTAAAGCGTCTGTATCTCCAATGTTCAAGCCTTGTTTTGGTGCCATGCTTACCTCTATTTGTTAGCTGTTGCTCCGCCAAATGGTGCTATTTGAGATAATGTAGTATATGCACCTATACCTTGTAAAAATGGATTTGCACCTGGCGTTGTAGCTTGTTGAAATGTAGATGGAATACTTGCACTAGGCATGCCTTGAAGAAGGTTTTGACCTATTTGTAATCTTGTAAAAGGCTCTTGTGCTTGTTGCATTAAGTTAGCTCTCATAGCATCTAAACCTGCTTGTTGTTGCCTTTGTCTTAATGCACCTAACTGGGATAATTGAGAAACATCTGCTTGACCTAAAGCTTGTTGTAAACGACCTAAATCACTTGTTGTCCCTGCCAATGTACCAAATGCTTGACCAATACCACCAGAAAGTCTTCCTGCTTCTTGTGATGCTTTTAAAGCTTGACCAAATCCTTGAGATAAAAGCTTAGAAAGCGTGTCTGACTTGATTTGTTGCAAACCTCTTTCTGTCTCTGCTCTTTGAACGCCTTCTCTTGATCCACCAAAAGCTCCTGCTTGAATTGCTCGTGCGTCTGCACCAGCTCTTCTCATATCTGCTTGTCTGTTAAGCTCACGCATTGCAACATCAATAACTTGATCTTGAAATGGATCTTGAAATCTTTTAATAGATTCAGGTTGTAAAAAACCTAAACCACTTGTTAAAGCTTGTTGTGCTCCAAGTGCTTGGTCTGCAGCTCCTCTCATAAAAGGCTGGAAAGAACCAACCATTTGTTCGCCTAGTTGAGTAGCCTTTGTTTGCAATGGGTCTGTGCCAGCTATTTGAAAGCCGGGTAAGTTAAGAGCACTGTCAAGCAATCCTGGAGTTGTTTGTGTGTCGCCATCAAATACACCAAAACCAGTTTGCAATAATCTTTTTTGTAAACCTTCTAAATAAGGAGGTAATCTTTGTATATTTTCTACAGTTTGTACAGCCATTATGCTCTAGCCTCCAATTGATCCATCATATTATATGCTCTTTGTATGCCTTTTCTTTGATTACCATCTCCCAATCCTCTGACGGCATCTTTGGTAAGGACAAACTCGCCTGCCATAAGCATTGCAGGCACATCATCTTTTGTTCCAGAACCTTCTGATGGGTCAATACCACCATTTCTTCTTGGAAAATCCATTGGATTACTTAGACCTCCATCTGCGGCATACCTAATCCCACCAAGTTGACCTCCTGGCCCACCATATCCAAAAGGCCTTTGTTCAAATTCTCTTTTTTGCTCTTCTTCATCTCCAGCAAGAAGTTGGGCAATAAGTCCAGCAGTTAAACCTTCTCCCATTCTTGTGTTTAACAAACGTGCTAATAAATTATCTGTGCCAATACCACTTGATTTAAGTAACTCACCAGTAAAAGTTTGAGGCTTGAAAGACTCTGCTATTCCTTTTGCTGCTGCTTCTGTTGGAACTGAACTCACTCCCATTTTCTTAGCAATTTCTGGATTACCCGCAAAAGTTTTTGCTCCAGACTGAGGAATTGTTCGGTTTGCAGCTTCACCAGCAACTTGTTCCGCACCAGAAAACTTATCTATAGCCATGCCACCAATGCCACTTAATAAAGCATTTCTCAAAGCATCTTTATTTTTGCCACCCATTAATTTAGATGTGACTGCACCTGTTAAGGCTCTTGAAATAAAGGGACTAACAGCAGAGCTACCAAACAATTGACCTATGCCAGAACCAATTGCTGGACCAGCAAAGGCACTGATAGCAACTGGTGCAAGTGATTTTATTAGTTTTCCTAAACTCATGGCTTTATATTATCCTAAAATTGTAATTTCGTCTATGCCTTTACTTTAATTGTTCCATTATCGTTAAAAAGAGCTCCTGTCTCAAGACCTTCATCACTTGTTGGTAAATCAGTAAGTGTAATTTTTGTGCCTCTAAGTTCTCCAGGATTTTGCAATTGTGTGACAAGTTGACTCAAACTTCTTACCATCTCGCTAAAATATTGTGGATCATACTCCTCTGGTGGTAATGAAAAATTTGGTGGTACAAGTTGCCTACTCATCTATCTCCATCCGCTCTTAAATCAACTCTATTTGTTCCAAGTCTCCAATTTACTTTTGGTGTAGTGCTTTCAACTCTCAACCCAAAAGATCTACCTCTTAATCTTAAATGATTGATTTCTGTTGTTGGTGTTACAGTATTTTCAGATGTTTTTACAAAACCACCATTAGGAGATCTTTGTGCTTTTAATGAAAATATAGCCTTTTTATCATTTTCATTTATATCATTATCACTATTATCAAAGCTTACGTCTGGTAACATTCTTCTTAAAAAGACAAATTGATCTCCATCTTGTATATCTATAGGACTTGATTGTATAAATGATGTAAAAGCAGTGCCATCATCATCATTTCCCTTTTCATGATTGTATACAAGATTTGAATTAGTAGCTAAAGGATATTGATAGACACCACGATCTACCCACGCAGTTCGTTTTAAGCTGCCGACATACCAAATCTTCTGATCGTAATTGTAAACTACATACTTATCGTTCTCTCCATCACCACCATTTGATAAAGAATTAGATTCAGATGGATAAAACCAAAAGACTTCGCCAAAAGATGAATTTACTCCAGCGAACACCTTCTCTGCTTGAGTTTCGTTAAAATCATTAAATACATGATCTCTTACAGAACATGGTATTACTTGAACACGACCATCATAAATATAAAATCTATCATAACCCATCCACATGACAGCATCACCCACCGCAACAGCACTATTGAAGCCACGAACAGTAATCGCACTAGCAAGCTGATTTACTCCAAAAGTAAAAGGTGGTCCTATAAACTGCATACTATGCACAGAGTTGTCGGTTAAAATTATAATTTCTCTTCTTGTTTTTACAGCCGTAACAATCTCTGATCCAGAACCAATTCTTAAGCTTCCAGCAGTATTTGTTGCAGTCGGTGTCCATAAAAAAGGATTTTCTTGTGAACTAAATCTTACTAACAATCTATCTTGCGTTGAAGATCCTATAGGATTAGCACCAAAACAAATGACATGACGATCTCTTTCAGACACTATTACTTTTCTTGATTTGATTGGAGCCGCATCAGATAATTCTATTAGATTCTTTGCTCTTGTTGTTACGTCTAATGTTTTGTCCCAATAAAAAACAAAGCCATCTTTTTCATTAAAAATTAAATCTTCTCCAAAATTATCTTGTGACCATAAACGTAATGAAGTGTTAGTCACTGTTTCGCTTGATGCAGAACCCCAGCCGTCTGCACTCCAAGTTCCAGCACCCCAACCACTACCAGGAACAACAACATTAAGTCCTATATTTAATTGATACTCCGCATCAGCACTACCAGAACTAGACAAAGTTGCTGCCGCATCATCACTTAATGTTATTGTATAACTGTCATTTGTTGGCACAGTAACAATTTCATGCTCTTGATTGAGCTGAGAATTTAAGGTTGTATTACCAGTATTAGCATTGCTAAAAGTTACAAAATCCCCAACTATTGCTCCATGAGAAGTATCATTCACAGTAACAGTTGAACTTGATGTTGATGTAATAAATGTTATTGCCATATTTTAACCACCTACTACAACTGTTGATTCGTCTGTAATAGACACAGTCACATTTCCTATTGCTCCAGTTCCAAATAAATTTGCTCCAGTTGGTGGTATATCTATTGTAACTGTTCCAATTTCTCCAGTTGCTATTGAAAGAACACCTGTGTCTGGGTTTCTTGCCAATACAGGTACATCTTGTGAACCAAGCACAACGGCAGTACCAATCTCACCAGTTGATCCATTGCCAGATGTTATGGCTGTAATTGTTAATCCATCTAAATCAAATACAACTACACCATTTACAACTTTACGTCTGATAGGAGTTATATCATTATATCCTTCAGATTGCTCAATATAAAATTTAATTTCTGTTCCTAATCCAAGGTATTTATTACCTTCAAGATTTGCCCAAGCATGAAGAGATCTTGCAGAACCAAGAAAAGTATTTGCAGAATATTTTTCCCATCCACCTATTTTTTCGGGGTAACCAAAACGAAAACGAACTTTATCACAATCGTTCCAACCACCTTTGTTAGAGTAAGACGTTGTTTCTTTGTTAATACCAGGTCTAAATTTTAAAGATGTAATAGGCATAAATATTAAAGTCTCATATAAATATATTATTTATATTATATGAAATATAGGTTTTAGGCAATACTATCAGATGGTGTGTTCTTTTGTTTAAATTGCCAACTATTCATTTCTTGAGTACACTTATAACACTCACCACAAAACCATTTGTCTGAAAGACAACTTCTTACTTTTTTTTGTAACTCTTTTTCTAAAGTATTCCAAGCTTCTTTTTTGTTTTTGAATCTATCAATACCTTTACCTTTGTATTTAAGTCTAGGTGTACAATATTCTGGTGGATCATCAGCAAATCTAGTTCCACAATTCAACCAAAAAGCTAGGTCATCTCCATTCCAAAAGTCATCACTCACACCATCTCTTTCCATTATTAAGTTATGTGTGTAAGTAAAATTTCCCGTCCACATTCTTGGTATGTTATATACATTACAAAACATAGAACCAAACAAAGCACACCATTCTTGGTCTCGACCTAAGTACTTGTCAAAAGTTGGCTCATTTAAGGTTGTGTAGATACACGCTTCTGAATACTCAAATTCTCCATAATTTTCTCGCATATAATCTAATATACTCCCAACAGCTTTGCCTTGAAGTTCTAACTTCTTGTGTTGATGTACACCCCAAGCCATTTGAATATATAAAACTCTTACTTTCTTTTTTTCTTGTAAAAAATGTTTAAGTAGAATAGTGCTATCAGTTCCACCCGAAAATAATATTAATTCTGTCGTGCTCATTCTTTATCCTTTGGATAAATTACAATATTGGCACATATTCTTCTTTGTGTATCAGTTTGCACAAAACCACAATGTTTATGGACATTGTTAAAAAACACAGCTCCATTTCTTTTTGACATAATTTCAAGATTATTTATCTTTGTGCCACCATTACAAGTTGTAAAATTTAATATAATAATATCAAATTTTCTGTCTGGTACAGTTATGCCTCTTTCTCCTACATCATGGTGTGGAATAGTGTATAGTTTTTTATTTTGATTGGTGTATAAATTTAATCTAATTCTATGTATGTTACAAATGAACTGTCTTTGAATAGATTCAATTAATGGCTTCCAAACTTCGTGAACTTGTTCATTTTGTGTTTGATGATAAATTAATTTACCAAATACAAATGTATCTTCACCATGATTATCATGATCTTTACTTACTGTATGACCCATCCAATTCCAATTAAAATCAGCCGCCAAAACATAATTTTCTAACTTTTCATAATATATTTGTTCTAGAAAAGGATTAAAATATTGAAACTGTGGCTCATGTACAAACATTTATTTACTAGAGCTATTTCGATATTCATATTCGTACCAACCAGTCATAATCCATTTTTCATTAGATATTGGTGGGTTTCCTCTATGTAAATGTGTCCAGTCAGATGGAAACAAGCACAAAGAACCTTGCTTGGCAGGAACTCTAGTGTTTTTATATAGAAATTCAGTTTCCCCACCTTCTTTCACATTATTTAAAAACAATGTCCAAACTAAAAATCTACTTCGATCTTCAAGGTCTTCAAAATGCCATTTATGAAAACCTCCACCAACTTGAGTTCTTTGTACTTTGAAGCCATCAAAAAAAACACCACATTTATCTAGAAACATATCTTTTATTATTGGAAACTGCATTGCATAAACATTTATAGCACCAATCAAACATTCTTTTAATTTATCAATATAATAATCTTCATTTTTATGGGGTATTGTGGTTACTATCATCCGACCATTATATTGACTGTCTTGCCTATCAGAAGAATTTGGTCCCTGACCTAAAGGTTCTTTATTATAATCTATATTTGTGTATCTCTTAACTGCAATTGGAACATGATTAATTATTTCTTCACACTCTTCTTTGGTAAAAACATCGTGTGTAATCATAATTGTGTCTTTCATAATTTACACCTTAGTTACATTGTAATCTAAATTAAACGCTAATGTACGCCTAATATCCTTGCCTTTAAATGGATAAACAGTATGAAATAAAGATGAAGGAAACATCAATAAATCTCCTACAGATGGCTTGTAACAAAAGTTACCAACAAATAATCCACTGTAATCTGAAGTTCCATATACAAAATCTATATTCCCATCAATATCATTTTTAAAACCACGATCTTTATTGTTAGGTATTTTTAAATACAAAACTGCTGACAATTTACAACTATGATGAAAGTGTACAGGATTATACTCATCTTCGATTTGGTTGTTAAGCCAAGCAGAGGTTATGTTTGTTTCCACATCAACCTTACCTCTTACACTTTGTACATAGTGTTTACCAACTTCTAAAAACATGTCTTTGACACCTATTGATTGTAGATGTTCATCAGTAAGTTGTGGCACATCTTCTATACGACTGACTAAACGATGATCCATGTTATTTTTATTTTGCTGATTATCTGCAAAATCATTTACTCGTTTAATTATATCTTCTGGAGTTTTTACTTGAAGTATACTGGGACCAAAAGGTCTAATTAATTGACAATTTAAATTGACTGACATTCTTTACCTATTCGTGAATATTAAATATTTCTTCTAATTTTTCTTCATTACAACTAATTGTAGGTATAGGATTTGACATATCCATGTTTTTATACTCTTGCCTTATTCCTGCCCCAAAATAATTAAAATTAATTGTTACTCTAAAAGGTGCATTAGTAGGAGATGAGCTTGAATGTGTTGCAGTCGCATCAAACAACAATAATCTATTTTCTATTGCTTCAATTTGAGTACCATCAGCCATAGTCGTAGGTGCATCACACGTTGTTAAATAAAACAATGCTCCTTGATGTTTGAATTGTGTATCCATATGTTTCGCATGATGTTCTACTTTTTTAGTTTTGCTTGGAAAATATAAATTACTTTTAATTCTAAATAAACTTTCTACATGTAACTTAGAAGTTATTAATTGAAATGGATGTCTGTTAATGTTTTCTTGCCACCCATCTTGATAGCTATGATAAATTATAGTAGCAAAATACATATCATCATTGCTTTCATCATGAGCATTTATTCTTGAACCCAATCTCCAAGGAAAACCTCCACCAGCACCCAGATATTGTTTTATTATTCCATACTCTTCTGCATTAAGAAAATTGTCATAAACAACATAATACATAGCATCTCCTATTTAAAGTTCGGGCCGTGCACCCAACAAACCAAACTATATCTTGTGCCTTTTGTAACTGGAATAACACCATGCTTAATATAAGAGGGAAAGAATATAGCAGTTCCTTGTTCCATTGAATCTTCTACGTTGAAATTATCCACATCGTCTGGAAATTCAAATGTTCCACCTTCGTAATGCTCTGGTGAGGTTAATTGTATTGAAACTGATAATTTTCTAACAGTTTCACTTTGTGGCACTGAATCATAAACACCATCACGATGAGGCTTATAAAAACCTTGGTTGCTTTCATCATATTTAGTTATTTGAAAAGGTTCTGGATCGCCTAAATCAAAGTGATAAAATTCTGAATTTACTTTATGTATCAATTGCATAACTGGAATGTATAAATCTAAGTGTCTTATTACACCATTTAGCCAACTAACTTGACTTTGCCTAATTGAATTAGTTGTTTCTTGTTGACCTGTGTAAGCTTTTTCAAAATTATGTTTTGCTCTATCTATAATCGTATTACATAAATCTGCACTTAAAGCTTTTTTAGCCACAATTATGTTTCTTCGCATATTTACCTCTTTTAGCCTTTTAGCATGTACAAATTAGGTCTTTGGTCGTAAGCGTACTGAGGATAATTCTGACCATCTTTTTCAATGAAATGTAAAAAAAGTTGTGTGTGATGCTTGTAGTTTAACTCATATCTCCAATGTTCTTGTTCACAACCTTTATACATAACCCCTTGACCTACTTTTGTTTGAAACTTTTCATCATCTACAAATAATGCCCAATCACTCCCACCATCACCTCCTAAATTTAGAGTCACGCTTATTTCACACGATGGTCTATCTTTATGTGGTGGGCAGTCTTGACCCTTGTAGTATCTTCTCCAAAAGGAATATGTAGGCACTATTTCTTTACCATACACTTCTTGAACTTTTGGTTTTATATAATGTAATATGTTTTCTATTGGAGGATCGGCATAGACTTGATGTGTATTTGCAAAGTCTAATGGATGTCCTTCGCTTGGAGCTAATTCAATATAATTATTTTTAATAAGGTAATCAATGTGATTTAAAATTAATTCAGCTTGAGATTCTGTCAAACAGTCTATTATTTTATTCATGATTATCTACCTTCATAAATAAAAATATAAGATTTTTTTAAATTTGTAAAACTTTTTTACACTTGTTTTATTTTTAATAAAGTATCTACCAAGGGAAAGTTGCATTTCCTTCAGAGTCTTCTTTAGGTGTTGCACCATTAACTTTTTCTTGAAAGGCTATATTTGCTTCTATTTCAGTTTTAATATTTGCCAATATGTCAGAATTTATTCTACCTTCAACCCATGATACTACATTAGCTTCAGTAACAGAATTATAAGTTGTAAAATTGCTTCCTATATTATCTACATTCATATCTAAATCAAATCCAGAATCAGAAGTAATACTACCTATTGTTTCACTTGTTCCAGTAAGCGTGGCGTTTACTCTAACTATAACATCTGTATAAGTTGTTCCATCTTTAGTTATGTCTTTTGTAGATAATAAATCTATTGTCCATGCGTATGTTGCCATTTATGTACTCCTTAACTTTGTACTGTTCCTGCTACTGTTCCGTTATTTGTAAAAGTAAAACTTATAGGTGATGCTCTTTCAACTGCTAATCCAGCCGCTCCACCTGAGCCTCCTGATCCTCCAGCAGTTCCTGATGTTGTTGAAGGTGTTCCAGTTGTACCAGTACCACCAGTAGCTCCTGCTTGTCCATAGTCACCACCAGCACCACCAGAAGCTCCTGCTCCACCATCTCCTCCTGAGCTTGGTGTTCCAGCACTACCAGCTGCTCCAGATCCTGCAGCTGGATTATTAAAACCTCTTCCTACTCCACCAGCACCACCTGCTCCTCCTGCACCACCAGGAGCAGTGGTTTGTTGCTGTTGTGGAAATTGTCTATATATACGCCATGTGTGTGCTACAGATGGAGGAAAACCCTCGTCATAAATAGCTTGTTGTGAAACAAACGGACCTCTACCATAAGTGTATTGACCTTGTGTAACTGAGGTAGTGTTATAAAAGTTTGGTGTAGAGTTTTGTGTTACATATGGCGAGCCAGGACTAGTTCGACCATACTGCACAACTGCGTTCATTGGGTTGGTGTTTCCTGGTCGAGTATTTACTTTCCAGTTACTAACCCCTATACCTTGTACAGTTGAGTAATATAAATGTGGTCCTTCTTGTCCAGTAGTTTGTTGTTGCTGACTTAAGTCGCCACCAACACCTCCGCCACCTCCACCACCAGCACCTCCACCTCCTGCTAAAATGCTTCCATTATTAACAAAAGTACATGCACTAGCGACTTTTATGGCATCACCACCCGCTGATCCAGCAGAGCCTACCCCACTGTTTCCTGCTCCTGCTCCACCCCCGGAGCCTCCTGCACCAATGATAGAGCCATTATTGGTAATGGTAATTGTTCCAGCACCTCCACT